>Ga0308156_1000154_pt1 | contig 220544 bp, 249 predicted proteins | sample PhyAR2_FD_201041 | JGI IMG/M metagenome (GOLD analysis project Ga0308156, IMG submission 201041) | Phyllosphere microbial communities from UC Gill Tract Community Farm, Albany, California, United States - DLSL A.R2 | ecosystem: Host-associated > Plants > Phyllosphere > Unclassified | place...
TCGGTATCCGTCTCGTCCTGTCAGATAACGCTCAGCGACTTGGACTTTAAACGCCTTTGTATATTTGACCATAAAAAACACCCCATAAAAGTTGGATTTTTATGTCCAACTTTTATGGGGCAGTTCACTCACGGTAGGGGTGTTTGTTTATGTTCGATGCGCTCAATCAAAATTTGGTCGACGCGTCGTCCGTCTAAATCGACGACTTCAAACCGATACGGTCCAATTTCGACAGTACTCCCACGGGAGGGTACATCACCTAACGTATATAAAATTAAACCAGCAACCGTATGATAGGCGTTCAACTGTTCTCCAGGTAAGTCATCTGTATAACCGAGCGTTCGTTTCAAATCATCGATGTGCAATAATCCATCAGCGAGGAACGACCCATCTTTCCGCATGACGAGTTCCGGTTCTTCCTCGACGCTTGAAATCTCACCGACAAATGCTTCGAGAATATCAAATAAAGTAATCATACCGAGGAACCCCCCGTACTCGTCTAAAACGAAAGCAATTGATACAGTTTCCTTCCGCATCCGTTCGAGTAAAACGGTTGCTTTTAATTGACGGGGAACAATCAGCGGTGACTGAATCAGTCGTTCCAGTTCCTGGACAGGTCGTTCCGTTGATAGCACTTCTTTCGCATCAATGAAACCGACGAAGTGATCCAAGTCACCATGACCAACCGGTAAGTTTCGATGTCGCGCTTGCCGAAGCTCTTGTAAGATCGTGTCGGAGTCATCCGCTAAGTCAATCCATTCGGTAACGGTACGCGGCTCCATCAGTTCGTAAGCGTACAAATCATGAAAATCAAACACACGAGAGACTTGCTCCGCTTCAGACCGGTTGAAGGTTCCCTCTTGCGTACCACGAATCAGTAATTGCCGGACTTCGTCTTCCGTCTCGTCTTCTGTCTGTAGGCGATCCAAACCAATCAAACGGAAGATGGAACTCGTCGACTTACTTAGAACCCAAATGAATGGTCGAAGCACGATTGAGAAAAAACGCATCGGTGGGGCAAGCCACATCGTAACCCGTTCTGGACTGACAAGGGCGATACGCTTAGGAACAAGTTCACCGATGACAAGCGAAATATAGGTAATGATCGTTACGACGAGAATATAGCCAATTGTACTGGCATAAGGAGCCATCCATTCAAATTGAGCGAGCCAGTTGATGACAGGACCAGATAATGCGGCACCACCAAATGCACCATTGACGATTCCGATCAACGTGATGCCGACTTGTACGGTCGATAACAGATCGGTCGGGCGATCGAGTAACTCTAACGCGACATGGGCTGACTTCTTACCATTATTCGCTGCTTTTTCCAATTTCGAACGTTTTGAGGAAAGCAAAGCGAGTTCGGTCATCGCAAAAATGCCGTTTGCCAGAATCAATAACAAAACAATCATTAAATTTATCAACCACATAAAATCTTCACTCCTTTTTCGATAATAAACTATTCCCCAAAACTGTCTCCCTCATTCCCATTCCGCAAGCTTTCCGGTAAACTAGAAGAGAAGTAATCAAAAGGGGGAATTTGTTTATGGAATACCGTGTAGAACGTGACACGATGGGGGAAATTCGTGTACCAGAAGCGCAGGAATGGGGCGCACAAACACAACGTAGTCTAGAAAACTTTAAGATCGGAACGGAAAAAATGCCGATTGAAGTCATTCGTGCCTTTGCAGTCCTGAAAAAAGGAGCAGCACTTGCGAACCGTGACTTAGGCGTGCTTGAGGCAGAAAAAGCGGGTGTCATCGCTGAAGTATGTGACGAAATCATCGCGGGGAAATTCGATGATGAGTTTCCGCTTGTCGTTTGGCAAACGGGTTCAGGTACACAATCCAATATGAACGTCAACGAAGTGATCGCTCGGGTCGCGACACGCAAGTTAAAAGAACAAGGTAGTGAGACGACAATTCATCCGAATGATGACGTCAACAAATCACAAAGTTCAAATGATACATATCCGACAGCAATGCATTTAGCGGCAAAAACAGTCTTGCTGGAATCACTATTCCCAGCGATTGATGCTCTGCATGCGACACTTGACGAAAAAGCGAACGCGTTTGCGGATATCGTCAAAATTGGACGGACACACTTGCAAGATGCTACACCGATCACACTCGGTCAAGAAATCAGTGGTTGGGTCCGGATGCTTGCACTTTCGAAGCAAATGATCGAACGGACGCTTGATCCGTTAACGGAATTAGCAATCGGCGGTACGGCAGTCGGAACCGGCATCAACGCTCATCCTGAGTTCGGTGATTTGGCTGCGAAAAAGATGAGTGAAGAAACGGGATATGAATTCACAAGCGCGGAAAACAAATTCCATGCCTTAACGAGCCACGATCAACTCGTCTTCACACATGGAGCGGTCAAAGCGCTAGCGATGGACGCGATGAAGATCGCGAACGATGTCCGCTGGCTCGCATCAGGTCCACGAGCAGGAATCGGTGAAATCACGATTCCAGAAAATGAGCCGGGAAGCTCAATCATGCCGGGGAAAGTCAATCCGACTCAAAGTGAAGCGTTGACGATGGTCGCAGCGCAAGTTCTTGGAAACGATGCAACGATTGGTTTTGCTGCAAGTCAAGGGAATTTCGAACTAAACGTCTTTAAACCGGTCATCATGTATAACTTCATTCAATCCGTTCGTTTATTGACAGACGCCTTGCATTCGTTCAATGACCATTGTGCGATCGGAATCGAACCAGAACAGTCCGTCATCGCTGAAAACGTCGAACGTTCGTTGATGCTCGTCACTGCACTCAACCCGCACATCGGATATGAGAATGCGGCGAAAATTGCGAAAGCGGCGCATCAGTCAGGATCCACTCTAAAAGAAGCAGCACTTGCGACAGGTTTATTAACAGAAGAACAATATGATCAATGGATCGTACCAGCAGATATGGTCCGTCCGAACTTAAAAGCGTGAGTTGAAAAAGCGGGGGAATTCCCTCGCTTTCTCTTTATCCGAGGACGGTTCTTCGGATCTATAGAAAGAGAGGGGATTGGATGGAACGGAGTCGAAAACGGGCAGAAAAACAACTGCAACAAACGATTGTCATGGTAGAGACATTACTTCGAATGCCGAACGTACCACGGACAGAATTGCTAGCTTTAGCCAGCTGGCTCGAAGGACTCGGGAGAGAAGAGCTCTTTAAGGGACTCGCTGATCAAGTCAGCCGTGAAAAAGTGACGTGGGAACAAATGGACGCTGTCATTTCGCAGTCAAGCGTCAAAGAATTGCTGCAACCCATCGTCGATCAGTTGTCGGAACGCTCACGCGCCAATCGAATTCGAAAAGAATTGGTGGTCACTGTGACAAGACGTTTTCTTGAAAATATCAAATGGAAGAAATCGCTCGAACAGGAGCGCTATATGTCACGATTCTTCAGTTCGGTGGAAGACACGTTGTCGATATCACATGATATTGCGATGGATGCCGTCATCATCGACCATGCATCTATCGTGGATTCATTAGAGTTGTTTAAAAAACTGATCAAACAAATGGAGTCGGCATTCGTTCCCGTCATCATCGTAGGTCCGAACCGATCTGAAATTCGTCAAGTCAGCTATGAGATGGGAGCCGATGACTACTGGGATGAAACAGTGCCGAATGAAGAACGGCATGTTCGTCTAGCGAGACTCTTACGAAAATTAAGGGTCGTATCTTCGACGATCTTGGTCGATGAATTGACGGGAGCTTATAATCGGAAATATCTCCAAAATGCTTTTGATCGTCGCGTAGCACGTCTCGAACGTGAACAGCGGACATTTGGGCTAGCGATTTTTGATATCGATCATTTTAAGCGGATCAATGATTTACATGGACATCCAACAGGGGATTTGGTCCTTTCCGAATTAGCTACCGTCGTTCAACAAGCTGCTCGTCTCGACGATGAATTCATTCGTTTTGGTGGTGAGGAATTCATCTTATTGTTTTCAGCAGAAACATTACCGCAAGCAGTTGCGAGTATGAATAAAATTCGCGAGCGCGTCGAGCGCCATATTTTTGCGAACGGATTAAAAGTAACGATTTCGATTGGTCTATCCTTTTCTTTTGATCTCCACACATCCCTGGCGCAAGCAACAGCGGAGGCAGATGAAGCTTTGTATCAAGCGAAACGTAACGGCCGTAATCAAGTGGTGTCCTATTCGACAGCGATATCCATCGAAAAAATACCGGTCTATATCCGTGTCGAGCAAGGATTGCTCAAACAGGTACATACTCTTGATATGCCGGATCATCCGAAATACCATATTGAGGTGATTCCGCTAGACGATCGACGGACGACGCAATTACAATTGGCGATTCTTTCACTTGATCAAGTAGTAAGAGAGAACTTTGTACGATTAGAAGAGTGGAGACAACAACGGGAATCGATCATTGATATTTTGGTCGTGACGGATCAAGAAGACGATCGTTTAGCCAATGCGCTATCATGCGGTGCGACAGACTATATCATGACCTCACAGATCGATTCTGATATGGAGGAATGGATTACTGAATGGATCATGCAAATTCCATAGAAAACCAGCCACATTCGTCCGTTACACGGAGCAATGTGGCTGGTTTTTGGTTACTGATCATATCGACGAATGATGAACGGATAATCGTTTCCCTCGACCGCATCATAATGTATTTCGGAAGTAATCTGAAATGAAGACGGGATTTCGGGATAATGTACATCTCCAGAAAGAACCGCATCAATTTCGGTGACATACAAGCGGCGAGCAAGAGGAAGCGTTTGAGCAAACAACTCTCCACCACCAATTAAAAAGACTTCTTCTTCTGAATCGACGTATGGTTGTAAAGCAGATAGATCATGCCATACCGTTACACCTTCGGCTGCAAACGTCTGATCGCGCGTAATGACGATGTTCTCTCGACCGGGCAACGGTCTTCCGATGGATTCGAACGTCTTTCGTCCCATGATGATCGGTTTGCCAATCGTCGTACGTTTGAAGTGAGCCAAATCAGCTGGAAGATGCCAAGGCATCGCATTGTCACGACCGATGACATGATTTTTTGTATACGCTACGATATGTGTGATCATACGGCTACCACACCTTTAATGTGAGGATCAGGATCATAGCCTTCAATGATGATGTCTTCGAAGCGGAAGTCTTCGATACGATCGACTGTTCGAGCAAAGCGCAGCGTCGGTAATTTTTTAGGGGTACGTGTCAACTGAAGATTGACTTGTTCCACATGGTTCGAATAGATATGAGCGTCACCGAGCGTATGAACGAAGTCTCCGACTTCAAGTCCACACACATGAGCAATCATATGTGTCAGTAACGCATAAGATGCAATATTGAATGGTACGCCTAAGAAAACATCAGCTGAACGTTGATACAATTGGCATGATAGTTTTCCGTCAGCGACATAAAATTGGAACAAGAGATGACAGGGCGGTAAAGCCATCTCATCGACTTGTCCAGGATTCCAAGCACTGACGATCAAACGACGAGAATCCGGATTCGTCTTGATCTGTTCAATGACTTGTGCCAGCTGATCAACCGTCGTGCCATCTGGACGTGGAAAAGAGCGCCATTGTGCTCCGTAAACAGGACCTAGATCTCCGTTCTCATCTGCCCATTCGTTCCAAATCCGCACACCATTTTCCTGTAGATAACGAATATTCGTATCACCCGAGATGAACCAAATCAACTCATGGATGATCGACTTCATATGTAACTTTTTCGTCGTAATGAGAGGAAAGCCATCTTGAAGGGAGAAGCGCATTTGGTGACCAAACACGCTGAGCGTTCCCGTTCCCGTCCGGTCTTCCTTTTTTGTTCCGTGTTCCAAAATGTGTTCGCAAAGTGCATGATATTGTTCCATCGGATGACAGCTCCTTTTCAAAAAATCCAAATTTCATTGTACCATAAATTAAGATTTTGAGGATGTCGGTAAATGTCTTGCGAATAGATAGCGGAATAAACCAAAGAGCGGAATCACGTCTTGCCACTTTAATGACTGTGCATTCCGAAGACGAATGCGCCGGAGCAAATAGACTTGTAGAATGTAGAATAATAACAAATCGACGGTCATCGTTCGAACGAATTGATTGGTCTCAAAGTAGATGCGGAATATACTCCAATCAGACCGAGCAAGAGCAATCCACAGCAATAATGTCGTCACGACGCTAAGTAAGGCGACGACGGTCGGAATCCATCCTCGACGACGAAAAGGAAGAAAAGTTTTCCTAGGAATAGCGAGAGCGACATAAGGCATCAACACGAAGGCACCTAAGAAGAAGGATCCAATACTTGCGACGAGCGGTCCGGGTCGCATGAATCGTTTCTCATCTAGAAATAGTAAAAAGAAAGCGAACGGATAAATACCGAGTAAGGCAAATAAACTTAAAGCAGAAGTATCAAATTGACTTTGGTCGAAACGTAAAAACGAAATCAAGAAACCTTCCGGAAAGACACGATTATTTCCAAATAATAAGATGAAGACAATAGCAATCGCCCAGACAAGGAAGAGCAAATATCGACGATACATTTATCCACACTCCTTTCTCATACCTTTCTTTCCCATCATCTTGGATGTAGTAAACACTTGTATTTCATATTTCATATTTCATGATATCAAATATGTTGAGGTTCTTGCTTGAGCACCTCTCATGGACATGTTAAGATGACGTTGTGATAATTGAAAGCGCTTTTACAAATTGATGCAATCGTTTGCTCAATATGTAGCACGATACGTACATAAAAGAGGAGAGTGTTGAGGATGGAACGTAAATGGTGGCATGATAGTGTCGTGTATCAAATTTACCCACGTAGTTATAATGATTCGAATGGGGATGGAATCGGTGACTTGAATGGGATCATTGAAAAGTTGGATTATTTGAAGACACTTGGTATCGACGTCATCTGGCTAAGTCCTGTCTATGATTCACCGAACGACGATAATGGCTATGATATCCGTGATTATGAAGCCATCATGAAGGAATTCGGAACGATGGATGATTTTGATCGTCTTCTAGATGAGGCACATGCACGAGATATCAAAATCGTCATGGACCTCGTCATCAATCATTCGTCAGATGAACATCAGTGGTTCGCGGAATCGCGTCAAAGCAAGGACAGTCCATATCGGGATTATTATATGTGGCGCCCAGCAAATCCAGACGGTTCGCTACCTAACAACTGGGGTTCGATTTTCTCCGGACCTGCCTGGGAATATGATGAAACAACGAATGAGTATTACTTACACTTATTCTCGAAGAAGCAGCCTGACTTGAACTGGGAAAATGAACAGATGCGTCACGATGTGTACGGGATGATTCGTCGGTGGTTGGATCGAGGGATTGACGGTTTCCGAATGGACGTCATCAACTTGATTTCGAAGACACCTGGACTACCAGATGCGACGGTCCATCCAGGAGCATTGTATGGAGATGGTGGAGAACATTATATCAATGGACCACGTGTTCATGAATTTTTACACGAAATGAATGAAGCCTCTTTCGGTAAATACGATGTCCTGACAGTCGGTGAGATGCCAGGAGCGACGACGGATGATGCCATTCTATATACAGATCCGGCACGTAAAGAGGTCAACATGGTCTTTACGTTCGAACATATGGATCTCGATTCAGGTCCGAATGGGAAGTGGGACGTCATTCCGTTTGATTTACTTAAACTCAAGCAAAATTTCACCAAGTGGCAGACGGCGTTACATGAGACGGGCTGGAACTCGCTCTATTGGAACAACCACGATCAACCCCGTGTCGTCAGTCGATTCGGTAATGACACGACGTACCGCGTCGAGTCAGCTAAGATGCTTGCTACATTGTTGCATTTGTTAAAAGGGACGCCATATATCTATCAAGGCGAGGAAATCGGCATGACGAACGTCGCTTTTGAAGACATCGCGGACTATGAAGATATCGAAATTCGGAACATGTGGAAAGAACGTACGGAACAAGGGGCATCACCGGCTGAACTACTACGTTCTATCCATATCAAAGGACGCGACAATGCGCGGACACCGATGCAGTGGGATGCGTCGGAGAACGCTGGTTTCTCGACGGGAACACCATGGTTGAAGGTCAATCCAAACTATCCGGAAATCAACGTCGAACAGGCGCTTGCAGATGAGCAGTCCATCTTTTATTACTATCAACAGTTGATTCGTCTACGACATGATCATGAACTCGTTGTGTATGGTCGCTATCAACTCTTACTCGAAGATCATCCGGAAGTATACGCCTACTCACGGACGCTTGAAGGGGAGACATGGTATGTCTACTGTTCGTTTGCGGATCATGATGTGAACATTCCGTCTACGCATGATACGTCAGACCTGGTCATCGGAAACTATGATGGGTCCGCTGTTACCGACGAACTCACGCTTCGACCTTACGAAGCCGTCGTCTTCCGTACGTTTGAAGGATGATTCATCTAGGCACAAAACAGAGGGCTGACTCAAAAAAAGAATGACGCGTCTTTTCACGCCCTTTCCTCAGGCGAGACACAAGCCGGTTTTCCTGCTTCATTCAAGCAGGAAAGCGGGTCTTGTTTGTCTTTGAAGCGCATAAATGCGCTTATTCCTGTAAGAGTTGCGTGTGACGCGTCATTTTTTTACGAGAAAAGGGTGGCAGATCATCATTCTGCCACCCTTTCCTTTGTAGAGACTGACTTTTGAGTCAGCTAAATAAATTATCGTTCCAATTGAGCAACTTGTTTAACCTGAGCGATGATCGTATCGCGATCAGTCGTTGACGGATTGAGGCGGATGCCATACAGTCTCTCGGGACCCACTGGCTTCTCATGCAATAACTGACCTTCGATGCATAAAGGTTCTTGACCCTCGATCAATGAGAACTCAACAACGATTTTCATTGATTTGTGAAGTGGAAGTTTTAGTTCTGTGCTGATTGCTAGTCCGTTCGGTGAGATATTATGAATTTTCATCAGTCCATTGGGAGTACGCTGGTTATTTTTCAATAAATGAAATTCACCTGTTATTGGTTTTTTCAGCGTATATCGAAATGGTTCATTCCGTTTGATTTTCATGTAGGCACCTCCACTCCCATTATCCGACAATTTCGTCAAGTCTTCTAGTTTTTTTTAGGTCATGCAGCAGCGTCTGTCGATTGTTTCGTTGGGTGGATACGTTTTGCTAAATACATGAATGGTGTCGCGAACCAAGCGACGACGAATTTCGCAAGATACGTCGTAATGAAGATTTGCCACCAGATGGAGAAGGGCATATCGTGAAAGGCAATCGCACAAAACGTCAACGTATCAAGCAATTGACTTAATACGGTTGACCCTGTCGTCCGTAACCAAAGCTTACGTTCGCCTGTCTTCTGACGGATCTTTGAATAGATAAAGACATCGAATAGTTGCGAGACGAGATAAGCGGCAAGACTACCAACAGCAATCCATGGTAAGAGTCCAAACAATAAATGCAAGGAATCGGATGTTTCGAGTGCAGCCTTATCAGCAAGTGGTGTATACAAGAGACTGACCTGCATGAGGACGGTCGTCGTGATCAGGGAGAAGAACCCCATATAGACGCCTTTACGAGCGACCTGTTTTCCGTATTTTTCATTGAGGATATCTGTCGCTAGATAACAACTGCCATACACGACGTTTCCTAACGTGAAGACGAAACCAAAAATATCGACGGTTTGTGTAACTTGGATGTTTGCAATGATTGTTGCGATGGCAATCCACATCAACAATCCTGTCTTACCAAATAAATAATAACTGAAAATCAATAATCCCATCGTTAAAAAAATGGAAGGGATCCATAACCATTCGTTCATGAGATGTACTCCTTTCTGTTCATACAGATGAAAATTGTACGCTGAAATTCATCAACTGTCAAAGGTGACGAAGAGATGAGGGCATTAAAAAAAGACCATGAGTTTCATGGTCTTTCGGACGGTCTTTAGCCCATTCGTTGCAGAGAGTACCGACGACGTCTTCCTTTGACGTAATAGTTCTCTGTCGACGTAAAATCATTCGCTTCCAAAATGCGTTTTGCAAACGAAGCGTGTGGTGATTGTTCAAGGACACGCGCGCGTACTTCGTGACGATCTAGTATCCCAGAATACGTCAATGCTTCAGCAACTGCTTGAGTAGCTAGACCCCGACGCGTATAGGGATCAAACACCATGAAGTCGAGTTGGAAGTAGTGACCCATTTTTAAGAGCAGAACCCGCCCCACGATCGTATCCGCTTCAACGATATCAAAGTAATAATCTTCAGGATAGCTGTGCTCGACGGAATCAAAAGCCCGCTCTTCTCCAAGCTCATGGTCATACCCTTTGATTTCTTGCGGAGTCAGTCCATATGCTTGCTCGCCATACTTCAAGAAATGATCGTACTCAGCTTGATCGACATGACGTAATGTTCGACGTCTTAATTCCATCACAAAATCCTCCCTCATCCCAATTGATGCTTCGTTTACATTATAGCGATACCCTTCGTGCAATTGCAAAAATTAACTGGAATCGATCCGCAGGAAGAAATCTGAAAAAAGTCATTCTGTAATCATCTTGTGATTGTTTTAATTACCTCGGAATATGGTAAAGTAATGATGTAGACAACTGCATACTGGAAGGGGCTGGAAAACGTGTTCACAGAACGTGACGGAATCAAATTGCGTCTAGAGCAAATCGAACGATTGTATTCGGACTTGAATCGTGAAGCGAAACAATTGACGGAACGCTTACGCCAATTAGATGAACAAGGGGATGAAGTTCAACATGATCTTTCCCTTAATAAAGAAGACCGCGATCATTTGAAGTCAAGCATCGATGAGACGCTACAAGCACTCATGAAGCGGACGACGGTCGATGCAAAAGTCGAACAGGAAAAGCAAGAAGATCTGATTTCGAAAAAAGCATTGATTGAAGACATCGAAGGATTATTGAAGAAAAAGAAATGAGCTAGCTCCGGCTAGCTTATTTTTTTATGGAGGAACACATTATGAAACCAACCATTGGACTGACGACATGTCTTCGTCCGACTGACGACGTACATCATCGTGTGAAGCAGTTGTTAGCGGATGAAACGATACATTTTATCTACGTCGTGCGTCAGAAAAAAAGCATAGAACACTTGCAACAGGAGACAGGGTTACCGGTGCTTGTCGTCGATAAACAGCGGCTTGATTTATATCCACTAGGTGAGACGACATCGTTCTTTTTCCATCCTTCAAGTGCGGTGTTTCGCATCAAACAAATTGATGCAGGTGGAGGAGATCCACTAGTTTCAATCGGACGCTTATCGGAAGGGATGCATGTGTTAGATTGTACGCTTGGACTCGGGGCAGATGCGATCGTCATGAGTCATGCCATCGGAGAGCGGGGGCGGATCATCGGTTTAGAGAGCCGGATTGAGACAGCATTTGTCGTCAAGAACGGATTAAAACGGTGGGAAGAATCCTACGAACCGATCAATCAAGCAATGCGACGAATTGAAGTGAAAGTCAAACACCATCTTGCCTATTTGAAAGAATGTCCGGATCATTCTTTTGATGTCATCTTCTTTGACCCCATGTTCGAACAGACCGTCGAAGAATCGACGCACCTCGACGCTTTACGAACGCTTGCGAATTATGAAGCCTTATCCGAAGAAGCGATGATGGAGGCGAAGCGTGTGGCACGTCAGCGCATCGTTTTAAAAGCACATTATGAGAGCCCATTATTTGAACGGTTTGGGTTCGAACGAACAAAGCGGAAGTCGTCGAAGTTGCATTATGGTGTGATTGAACTGTAAGTCAAAAAAGACCTCTGCCGATTTTTCGGCAGAGGTCTTACTCGTTATTGGCTGATTATTGAACAGCGTCTTTTAATTCGTCTTCCATCTCTTCAAACGTTTCCTGAACGGCATTGACCGGTTGTTTCGTCATCAAGCTGACAACGACCGTAAAGATCAAGCTTGTGAAGAATCCAGGTACCATTTCGTAAAGCGTCGTACTAAGTCCGAGTTGAACCCAGATGATGACTGTCAAGGCACCTGAGATGATACCAGCCAGTGCACCTTGTTTCGTCATTCGTTTCCAGTAGAGAGAAAGCAAGATGATCGGACCAAAGGCAGAACCGAATCCAGCCCATGCATAACCGACAAGTGCAAGAATCGTCGCTGATGGATTCCAAGCGAGTACACTTGCGATGATCGCAACGACAAGAACGGCAATTCGACCTGTTAAGACGAGTTCTTTATCTGATGCATCTTTTTTCAAGAACGTCTTATAAAAATCTTCTGTCAACGCACTTGAAGTAACAAGCAATTGTGATGAAATCGTCGACATGATTGCTGCAAGAATCGCAGCCATTAAGAATCCTGTGATATACGGGTGGAATAGTACATCCGAGAAACGAATGAAGACTGTTTCCGGATCACCCAGTCCATTGCCTTGTCCTTCGAAATAGGCAATCCCAACAAGACCAGTCATCATCGCACCGATGATTGAGACGAACATCCAACCGATCCCGATACGACGGGCACTTTTTAAATCTTTAACGGAACGAATCGCCATAAAGCGGACGATGATGTGTGGTTGACCGAAGTAACCAAGTCCCCAGGCAAGGAATCCGATGATTCCAAGTGCAGTTGTTCCTTTGAGTGGATCAAACAACGAAGGGTCTAATTTTTCAGCATAGTTGTATGCACCATCGATTCCACCGACGTCCGTTAATGCGACAATCGGTACAAGAACGAGTGCGATGAACATGATACAGCCCTGGACGAAATCGGTCCAACTAACTGCGAGAAAACCGCCAAAAAGTGTGTAGGCGATTACGACCGCAATCGTCAAGAGCATACCATAGTGGTAATCAAATCCGAATGAACTGACGAACAATTTTCCGCCAGATACGATTCCAGCTGATGTGTAGAACGTGAAGAAAATGATGATGACGAGTGCTGATACAGTACGAAGCACGCGTGATTTGTCTTCAAAACGATTCTCTAAGAAATCAGGAATCGTAATCGAGTCGTTCGCCATTTCCGTATAGAGACGGAAACGTGGTGCGAGTACGATATAGTTTACGTAACATCCAATCAATAAACCGAGTGCGAGCCAAAGGGCTGATACACCTGTTGCATACATGGCGCCGGGAAGTCCCATGAGCATCCATCCACTCATATCCGATGCACCAGCAGAAAGTGCTGTGACACCTGGACCGAGATCGCGTCCGCCTAACATGTAATCTTCTGTATTCGTCGTTCGCTTGTAGGCAAAATAACCGATTGCCAACATGAGAACAAGATACAGGATGATCGAAATCCATTCTTGCGTCATAAAGTTAAATCCTCCAAATGCAATAGTTTTTTCAGCGATCAAGTACGTATTAACCAGTTCGCCAAATGATATGTTCCCCACCTTACAGGGGATAAAACGACTTTGCAAGTCACTTCAATTTCATAAAAAGTGCCGCCACGCCTAGTGCCTTAAGGGGTTGGGACGGTTTTAGTCCCTGTTGAAGTTCATCAATTTAAAATATTCAGAATAATTCAACAAAAAATAAATGACCCTAATGAATTAGGATCATTCGTGTCATGTTAATTTGTCCAAAACCGTTGGTATGCAGCGCTTAAGCGGTCTAGTGCCTGATCTAATTGTGCACGAGGACACCCGATATTTAAACGTTCAAATGTTTCTCCACCAGATCCGAACGAAGAACCATGCGTTAGGGCAATTTTGACCTCCTTGACGAGCCAATCTGCTCGTGTTTTACTATCTAGTTTGAGTGCTTTGAAGTCGATCCACAACAGGAAAGTTGCTTCTGGAATGACAACGTCTAATTTTGGCATCTCTTGGCGAATCCGACGAATGGCGTGGTCACGATTTCCTTCTAAATAAACAAGTAATTGTGAAAGCCATTGTTCACTCGCAACATCACCATACGCTGCTGTAATCGCAGTCGAAGCTAATGCATTCGGGTGAACGAAATGACGTTGCTGGATACGCTCGATCTGTTGTCGAATCGAAATGTCAGATACGATCAAATACGACGCGTATAGACCCGGAATATTGAACGTTTTGGATGGTGCACTCACTAAAATGAGTTTTTCATAATCCAAACCAAGAATAGGCGTGTGGACGGAACCTGTATAGACGAGGTCCGCATGAATCTCATCGGATACAAGGTAAACATCATGGCGCTTCGCGAGTTCGACGATTTGTTGTAATTCTTCTTTCGGATAGACTTTACCACTTGGATTATGCGGGCTACAGAGAATCATCATACGTGCTGTTCGCATTTGTCGTTCGAGAAGTGGAAAGTCGGTCTGGTACGTCTCACCGTCTAAAAGAAGCGGACTTTCAATGAGTTGTCGTTGATTAGACTGAATGATTTGATGAAATGGAGGATAGACCGGTGTTTGGATGATGATTTCATCACTTGGTTCAGTCAATGCTAGGACAGTATGCGCAAGTCCAGGAACGACACCGCTTGAATAAAGAATGGAATCAGTAGTGATTGATACGTCATACCGCTTTTGAAACCAATGCTGAATCGCTCGTTTTGCTTCGTCTTCAAACATCGAGTAACCGAAATGACCTGTAGCTGCACGTCTTGTCAATCGTTCTGTCAAATGGTGTGGTGGACGGACGTCCATGTCGGCAACCCACATCGGAATCAGCTCATCTGATCCATACAGCGAAGGGAGCCCGTCCCACTTGACGGATCCTGTATTTCGTTTCTCGATCGTTTCATCGAAATTGATTTGTTCCATCAGACTTCACTCCTGTTCTTCAATAATTGAATGACTCCATTTCACCATAGCGGATAGGGAGAGAGTGGGGCAAGTCGAAAAAATAAAGGTTTAACTTTTATTCGATAAGGAAATTACTAAACTCGAACCTACCATAACGGAACGGAGTGATGATCATGTTGCATTCTAAAGTAGTCGTCGGGCGATCGCCTGAAGAATTAGAGGAAAGACTAAATGACTTTTTTGAAAATAATGGGGTCGGATCGAACGCCATCATTACATTAAAATTTTCAACATTCGTTGCGTCTAAAGCGGATGAACATTATTCAGTTTTAGTCGTTTATGATAACTCGCTAACGAAAACTACATTGTAAATTAGTGACAAGAAGTTGAGCTGAAAAAGCATCGACTTCTTGTTTTGTCTTTTTCTATAAGTTATACTAGAATCAGGTTTTGCAAGCTTCCGTAGGTTAATGGCAGACCTCAGCAATGGTAATGCTGCAGTGCGAGTTCGATTCTCGCCGGAAGCATAGTCACGTCTTCCGTCTCAAGTGATATATACTTGAAACGGAAGACTTTTTTCATGAGTTCGATATTTTTGATTTGAGGAGTGACCTCCATGCATCCAGTCATTCAATCTGTTGGTGATAAGATCAAGCAAGAACGAAAAAAACAAGGAATGACACAAAAAGCACTTTGTGAGGGAATTTGTAGTCAGGCTGAAATCAGTAAAATCGAAAATGGTCGAAATTCACCGACGATTGATCTGTTGCAGCAGATTTGTCGAAGACTACGCATCCCGATTTCATTGTTTTTTGAAGATGAGATCGTCTCACAAAAATTAAATGAAATTGATCAAAGAATGTTGCGCCATATGAGAGAGAAAACTTACTCAGCTATGGAGAAGGATTTAGAAGAATATGCGAAATCAAATACTGTGTTTGAAATTCAAGTGTTAACTCAGTATCATCAAAAGCTATTATTGCATGAAAAAGGAAACATCGATTTTAGAACATGTATCTCTGCTTTATTAAAATTAGTTATCGAAGAAAGTTTAGTTGAAAAGTCATTTCTTCTCTATACAAGAATTCAGATGGCAATCGCTGTTTTATATACGAATCATGAGGATTACATGCATTCTCACCAAATTTACAAAGAGTTATTAAAACTACCTTATCGAACACGCGAGTATAAAAAAATTAAAATGAAAATCATATATAACTACTTACGTAACTTATATCGATTAAAGAGATTTGAGGAAGGGTTAAAAGAAGTTGAACACGCAATAAAAGAAACAAAAGAGCTAGAAGATTTAACATACATTGGTCACTTTTATTATCAAAAGGGCTTCTTTTTAGAAGCGTTAAACGCTTCCGAGAAAAGTATTAAAGAAGCGTATACGATTGCTTATTCATTTTTCACAGCGACGAATAATCACGCATACCGAAAAATTCTTGAGACACATTTATCAGAGCTATTGCTATTTCCTGTAGATGGAAGTGAGTGAGGAATTATGAAGATGGATGATTTAACTTCATCAATCGGTGCAAAAATTAAACAATTACGTATCGAAAATCAAATGACCCAAAAAAGAACTATGTGACGGTATTTGTAGCCAAGCTGAGATTAGTAAAATCGAGAACGGCTTAAATTCACCAACCGTAGAATTATTACAAAAAATTGCCGCTCGTTTAAATAGTCCGATTGCACTTTTATTCGAGAATCCTCAAGCTAATGAAGAAATAGATTTTTTTGATAAATTTATTTCAGATCAACTTCGAGAAGAGAATTTTGATCAAATCATACAATTCATTTCAAAGTATGATTACAAAGATAATATGAATTTAATCATATTAAGTGCTTACTTTCGGATCATCGTGGATATGAAACAAAATCGGTTTGATTTTAGAACAGCCACTTCCTTATTAAGTAACCTTTTAAACGAGTATGATGTTTGGAACGAATCCATTTCTTTATTCATTCGGATTAAAACGGCAATTGCCAATATATATGCTGAACATGAGTTATATCATTTAACTACAGGTACTTATTCCGACATTGAAACGCTATTAGAACGACTCAAAAGTTCCTTATATATTACTTCTTTGATAAAAATCTATTTTAATCATGCTCAAATTCTTTTGTATCAAGATTTATTTGAAGAAGCGAATGTGTTTATTCAAAAAGGAATTAATTTATGCTTAGAATCTCAACAGACTTTTCTGTTAGGGCATTTTTATTTTCAATTAGGAAATTATCAAGAAGCTGTCGGTACCGCTTTATTTCAAAAGACATATACGATAGCTTATACATTGTTACACGCATTTGAATTTCAAACGACGAAACAATTAGTCGTTGACTTAAAGAAAGATTATTTATTGTTTACTTTTGAGTCTACCGTTAAACACGAAGCATGATTCAAAACACAGTGTGACGTTTTAAGATATTTGGAGGATTTGATAAAATGGTTAATGCTAATCCAATTGGAGAAAACTTAAAACGATTTCGTGTTCAAAAGGGGTACTCTCAAAAAGAACTATGTGCTGATTTATGTAGTCAAGCTGAAATTAGTAAAATTGAAAACGGCTTAAATTCTCCGACTGTTGATTTATTACAACAACTTGCTGTAAGGTTGCAAGTTCCCATCTCTTTGTTGTTTCAAGAACATACCGATGAGGAAAAGTTCTTTCAACTAGATCGATTCTTGTCCGATTTGCTTCGAGAAGAGAAATACAAAGAGGCGTTAGAGCGAATTCACCAGCAAGAAAAGGATAGCATCGTCGAAATCGACATTTTAAAAAGCTACATCAAGACGATCATTGACCTAAAGCAAAATCGAATCGATTTTCGGGCAGCGGCAAGCCTACTCAGCAACTTGTTGATTGAAAAAGAAGTCTGGTCTCAGTCCATTCAATTGTTCATTCGAATCAAAATGGCAATTGCGAATATGTATTCAGAGCAGGACTTATTTTATTTAACGGAATCCGTGTATCAGGAATTAGAAAATGAAATCGAAGTTCTTCAATCCACTACCCATCTAAATGCGCTATTGAAAATTTACTTCAATCATTGTCAGATTCTTGAGTACCAAGGGAAGTCTGAGGAAAGTATCGTCATCGCCAAAAAAGGATATGAGTTATGCTTGAAATATAATCATACATTTCTATTCGGTCATTTTTATTATCAACTCGCTCACTATGATGAATACTCAGGTGAGGATGAGAAGTCACTCCAAAAACAGTATTCAGTCGCCTATGCACTATTTCATGCATTTGAACACGACGTTCGGAAAAAGATGATTCTTCGTATGAAGGAACCGTATATGTTGTTTACCTTTGAGAATTAATAAAAAGGATACGTAACCTTCTTGGTAAACAAGAAGGTTTTTTCATGAAAAGTGCAACTCGTTTATTTCAAAGAGGTGATTAGATGAAGGACGAACATCCGATTGGTAAAAAACTAAAATTTTTTCGCCAATTGAATGGTTTATCGCAAAAAGATCTGAGTGCAGGGATTTGTAGTCAAGCTGAAATTAGTAAGATTGAGAACGGGAAGACGATGCCGACTGTGGAATTATTACGACAAATCGCAACAGTACTTCGTGTTCCTATATCAGACTTATTAAAGAGCGATTCTGAACATCAATTGGAGCAGGCAAATATCATTGATCAAAAACTTAGTACCTTACTACGCGAGAATGCTTTTGATGAATGTTTTCATGAAATGAAAAAAATCTCAGTAAGTGAGTCTTCTGATGAAATAAGACGATTAATGATCTACTATGAAATTGTGATTGCATATCGAAAAAAACAAGTTGATTATCGAACGACCTCCGTTTTATTTACGCGATGGATGGACCAAGAGGATTTATGGGTGAAAGATCCGGTGCTTTACTTTCGAATCAAGATGGCATTATCCATTTTATATGCGGAATGTGGACAGTACCAACAGGCAGAAAAAATATATGATGACGTGCTGCGCATCACTACAGAAATCAGCGGTCTAAAGAGTGAACGACTAAAGATCCTTTATAACTATGCAAAATTATTATATAAAATGAATCAGTTTCAAAAGGGTCTTCGTATCATCGAGGAAGGCATACAGCTCAGTCGACAATTGAGACAGACTTCCTATTTAGCGCACTTGTATTATCAACGTGGCGAGTTTCATGAACGGATGGATACGGATTTTATGCAGATGAAACAGGATTATACGATGGCGTATGAATTATTTTCTGCTTTTCAGATGAAACAATACGCTACCATCGTTCTAAGGACGAAACGTTCTTTTCTACAATCTGTACTGGACTAAGATTACTACAAAAAAATACAAGAAAGGGGAAGGAAGGTTGCGTATCGAGTCATTTGGTAAACAAATAAAACAACTACGAATCGAAAAAAATTTAACACAAAAAGAATTGGCAAAAGATGTATGTAGCCAGGCGGAGTTAAGTAAGATTGAAAATGGAAAAATAATTCCAAACATCGATCTTGTTCAAGGTTTGTCTCAAAAATTACATATTTCAATGGGACAAATCTTCATCGATTCAAATGAAGTAAAGCTATTTCATGACTATGACGTACAACTGTCGGACTTTTCTAGGCAACGTCGTTATGATGAAATGCTAGAATTTATGAAACGTTTACCACCTAGTCTTCCTCCTTCCGTTCAATTATTGATTCATTATTTTGAATGGGTTGCTCGCGAAGGTAAAAAAGATATCGATTACCGGACATGTATCTCCCAATTGCTTCGCTTATCGGATGAACATCAAATGGAAATAGAGTATCCTGTTCTTTATTTACGTATTCGAATGTCGGTCGCGAACTATTATTACTTGAACGGTCAATATCCATATGCGCGAAAAATATATGAAGGGTTATTATCGTATGATTATTCGACACATGCACTTAAAAAATTACAGTGTAAAATCATATATAATCATGCGCAACAGTTGTATTTTCAAAATGACTTTAAAACAGGACTACAGGTTGCTGAACAAGGGATTTGTTTATCCATCGAACGAAAAGATATAGCGATGTTAGGACATTTCTTTTATCAAAGAGGATGTTTCTATGAAGAATTGAATTATCGAAAGTGTGATATCCGTGATGCGTTTACTCATGCCTATTCTCTTTTTACTGCCTTTGGCAATGAGAATCATGCCGCGTTAGTCTTGAAAGGTAAAAAACAATTTCTCCACTTTCAAATGTGATGATGGAAGTGAAAGAAAGGAAGATATAATGGATCACTTACCCGTCTCGATTGGTTATGAAATCAAGAGAATTCGAAAAGAAAAAAAGATTACACAATCAGAATTGTGTGAAGGTATTTGTAGCCAAGCTGAAATTAGTAAAATCGAAAATGGTAAAAACTCACCCACCATCGATTTGCTACAACAAGTCGCAAAACGATTAAAGGTACCATTGTCGATGTTGTTTCAAGATCATTTACGAAGTGATGTTTTTCAATCGTATGACAAGCAATTAGGAGAACTATTGCGCACTATTCAATACGTCGATGCTTTAAAGATGATCGAACATATTCTTTCAACAGTAGATTTTGAGGAAGTTCGTGACTTAGCAGCATATTATCAAGTCATCGTTCAAGAAAAAAGTGGCCAACTTCACTACCAAAAAGCCATTCAATCGCTCGAACGATTACTCAAGAAAGAACACCTTTGGTTTGAATCAGCTACTCTGTATTTAAGAATTCAGATGGCGATAGCAAATTTGTATGTTGAACATGGTGACTTCGATTTAGCGGAGGCTATCTTTCAAACATTGATTCATTCGAATTATCCATCCGTTGAATTGAAAAAAGTTCGAATCAAGATTTTATATAATTATGGACAACAACTATTAATGCAAAAAAAATACCTTGCCGGTCTAAAAATCACCGAACAAGGTATTCAAGAGAGTCTTCAAATAGAAGATGGTCATTTTTTAGGTCACTTTTATTATCAGCGAGGATATTTCACTCAACAACTGAATGGCGATCTTTCAGCTATCCAACGCGATTTTACGATGGCCTATTCCGTCTTTCGAGCATTTAATATGCCACTTCATGAAAAAATACTTCTGGAAGAACATGCAGAGTACGTTCTCTTCCCCACTTAAAACTCACGACCGAATTGTCGGCACTCTTGAAGCGCTTGATTGATTAATTCAGAGGCACGTTCCGGGTATTGCTGATGTCCTTCGAGAATGACAGTCGATACATCTTCAATGCCAAAGAATGCTAATAAATCGAGCATGTAGCGAACAGAATGCTCACTCGATGCTTTCTCTTTCGTCGAATAATCACCACCACGTGAATGAATCAACAGCACTTGTTTGTCTTCAACAAGCCCAATCGAACCTTCTGCCGTATAACGAAACGTTTGACCAGCTTGGGCAAGGTAATCCATATAATTGTGCAGTGGTGCCGGAACCGTCAAGTTCCACATCGGAAATGAGAAGACGACCTTATCGGCGTCTAAAAACCCGTTTAAATACTCTTGAAGTCGCTGAGCATGAGTCGCATCCTCTCCAGTCAATTCTTCGCCTTTAAAGAGACGACCTGCTGCGCTCGCAAGTTTCAAATCGAAAAAGGGAAGACGTTCTTCAAATAAATTCAAAACCGTAACTGCATCATCCGGATGTGATTCGCGATACGCGTTCAAAAAGGCATCGTTCAATTCAGAGCTAATGCCTTTTTTTTGATGTGTGCTATCGTTCGCTTCAATGAATAGTAAGTGTGACATAAACATTACTCCTTTCTATACTTATCTATTCCCATTCCGCTCAAAATCATGACTTCCCATTATTTTATTATTTTTAGAAAATTCAGGTTTTATTTTGGTTCTGATAAGGAAAATAAACGACAGGAACTAGAAAGAGGGGATGGCGGTGAATACACAGCGACGTTCTTCCAATAGTCTGCAATATCATCGAGAAATTCGGGCAAATTATCAGTTGTTCGGGATGATCATTTTTGTGTTGACGAGTTGTGGTGCCGTTTTATACATCGTGGCGAATACATTTAGTCGCTCCGGTTTAGATGGTGACGATTGGGTGCGAGCGACCGTCATTGCAAGTGCTGGAATCGCGCAGTATTTCATCGGTAAAAGCTCGTTGTCAGATCGTTTAAAACCCCATATGATGTCGAGTATTTTTTTATTGATTCCTTATATTTATTATCCATTCATTGATCGAGGTGTTCAGTCCGTTTGGGCATGCGCATTACTGTTTATTTTAGCGTCTCTCGTCGTTATTAACCGAACGATGTTGTTATACGCGACGAGCATCACGACGCTCTCTCTCCTCTATATTTGGTATCAGACTCCCTCACTAGAGGGTGTTACGCTGTTTGCATCCGATCATATTGCGCGAATTGGACTTATCTTGATTGCGACGATCATAAGTTTATTGATCCATAATCAATACGTCACTCGTCTTGAGCGTAATATTGACTACTTAGCCCGTTTACAAGAACAAGCATTTACGGATTCTGTGACAGGTTTGTCAAACCGTTCTTCTTTTGTCATAGAAGTGGACAAGAAGAAGCGAGAAGGCGACATGATTTGTCTGGTTGATCTGGATGATTTTAAAACCGTCAATGATGCTTTTGGTTACCGGACAGGTGACCGCACTTTGCATATCATTGGTCGTCGGTTGATGAATCGCTTTCCGGATTGTACGATTGCGAAAGCGAGTGGAAGTGCTTTTTTACTACATGCACCAAACCATTACGATGCGCGAACTCTTTGTGACGATATATTATCGAGTGTATCAGAGCGCGTCCAAATTGATTTTAAACAGATTAACGTCACTGCAAGTATCGGTGTTTCCTATGTGAATGACGAAACGACGGACCATGTCATTAATGATGCGGAGATTGCCTTGTTCACTGCTAAATCTAATCGGAAAAATACGTATGCGATTACAGATTTAGCGACACAAAATGAACGAAAGCGGGCGCTTCAGTTAACACGCGACTTGTACGATGCAGAACTGGATCGCGACTTTTTTATTTTATTTCAACCTCAGGTCAATGCACGAACTCGTCAAATTACAGGAGTCGAAGCATTAATTCGATGGAATCATCCGGAATATGGTCTTGTTCCACCAAACGAGTTCATTCCACTCGCGGAGCGGACACGTTTCATTGAGACATTAGGAGTTTGGGTCATGCGTCAAGCTTGTTTCCAAGGAAAAGCATGGTTGGAAGAAGGCAAGGAGCCGTTAACGATTTCTGTGAATGTCTCGCCGTGGGAATTACGCCAATCTGATTTTACGGATCGCGTATTGGCGATCTTAAAACAGTCTGGCTTTCCTCCGTCATTACTCGAAATCGAAATGACAGAACACATCTTCATTGAAGGAACAGAGCAAATCATCGAGACATTAAACGCACTCCATTTGTATGGGATCCGGATTGCGCTCGATGACTTCGGAACGGGCTTTTCATCGATGCAATCCTTAGTGGAGTTACCGTTCGATCAATTGAAGATTCCAAAAGAAATCGTTCAAGAAGCCATTCATTCTGAGAAGAAACGAGCGATGATCGAAACGATCATTCAGTTAGGGAAGCGATTAGATATGACAATCGTAGCTGAAGGGATTGAATTAGAAGAAGAGGCGGCATTGCTCGAGAGATTAGGGTGTCATACATTGCAAGGATATCTCTTCCATCGCCCGTTACAACCAAGACAATTAGAACACTTTTTAACGATGTATCGAGAAGGCTGACGATATGATATATCAAAAAAGAAAGTAAACAGGCGGTGGACTATGTCCATCGCCTGTTCGTATAACTGTTTATTAATGAATCACAAATACCGCGCAAAACGTCGTTCGAGAATCTCTTGAATGACTGCGATACAAGAACAGATACCCCAGTAAATGAACGCAACAACAAAATAGACGGTCATATAATCGAATTCGCGCCCACCAACAATTTTTGCTTTTTGAAAAATCTCAGGAACTGTAATCATGGCAGCAAGCGATGAAGCTTTAACCAGATCAAGCAAGACGTTTGAAAGCGGTGGGATAGCAATTCGAATCGCTTGTGGCAAAATGATGCCAACAAATGTCCGGTATCTGGATAAACCGAGTGACGCTGCCGCCTCTTCCTGACCACGATCAATCGATAGCAAGGAAGAACGAATGATCTCCGCCATGTACGCAGCACTGTTCAAACTAAAACCGGTAATTGCTGCGGTTAACGCGTTCAGTTGAATATTGATGACCGGCAGCCCAAAATACAACATGAACAGCAATACGAGAATCGGGACACCTCGCATGAACGAGATGTAGGCGCTAGCTCCGATACGTAAAAGTCGAAGGCGAGACAGACGACAAAGGGCAAGGATTAACCCGATTCCGAGACCGATGGCCATGCTAAGCAAGGAAATCCATAACGTCTGCCCTAGTCCACTCAAAATATAAGGAAACGATTCGACCGCCAATTCCGGATTGAAGACGGACCGCCAATCAATCGAAGACATCGTTACTTCACATCGACGATCGTCGTTTTGACGTCAGGCATTTGGGAGACATCTTTTCCGGCATAGAATTGCTTGGAAATTTCCTTTAACGTGCCGTCTTCCTTCATCTTATCGAGTTGTTCGTTAATATTGGATTGAAGTTCCTTGTTATCTAAATCCATGATTAAACCAACCTGACTTGGATTATAAGCGATATCAGGATGAATCGTAATATCAAAGTCCTTGAAGAAATCGACAGCGAGTGTTTGCAAGTAATAATCATTCAAGATGACGTCTGTGCGACCATTTGAGACATCTCGAAGATATTGATCGTTCGTCGCGTTATCGTAAGTGACTTCTTTTGCACCGTATTTTTTAGCAATCTGCATATACGTCGTTGTTGCTTCTCCGGCAGCTTTTTTTCCTTTTAGATCTTCGAGAGATTTGATGCCTGACAAATCACTTTTACGGACGATTGCCGTACCATACGTATATTTATATGGTTTTGAGAACGCAAATTTTTCTTTACGATCATCGGTGATCGTAATGTCGTTAGCGGCAAGATCGACTTGACCTGTATTGACGCTTGTCAACATACCGTCGAATGACATCTCTTTGAATTTCACTTTCAAATCAAGGCGTTTTGCTACTTCTTTAACGACTTCGACGTCAAATCCAGTCAACTTATTGTTCTTCTCTTCATGATAAGATGTCGGATAAAGTGTACCAGCTGTAGCGACGACGATCGTTCCTTCTTTTTGAATCTTGTCATATGCGGTTGCTTTTTCCTCTTGCTGACCACATGCGCTTAATAAAATCGAGCTTCCTGCGATCAAGAGACCCGTAAATTGCATTGTTTTTTTCATCGTATTATTCCTCTCTTTATTTCCATGATCAAATAACTCTATTCATAGTTAAAAATACCACGGAATCATATGTTCGGGCAAAGTAATACGCGCACAAAGTGTAGAAATCAGCCAAAAAAAATATTGAATGAATATCCAAGTTTGTGTAAGCGTTATCAATGTTGATATATGGTAATTATGGCTTCAGAGGTTGCGCGAAATGGTGATTATGCATAGTAGCGAATAAACATAAAAGGGTGTAAAGTATAATTTAACTGAATATACAGAAAATTAAGAAGGCAAGGAGAGTGCTACTATGACATTTCATCAATACCCTGAACAGCAGGGATTATACGACCCTCGTATGGAACATGATGCGTGCGGGATCGGGGTTTACGCACATCAAACAGGACGAGCGAGTCATGAAATCGTTGAACATGCATTGGCCATGCTTTGTCAAATGGAACACCGTGGTGGACAAGGAAGCGATGCGAAGACGGGAGACGGAGCGGGTATTTTAACGCAATTACCAGATCGGTTGTTTCGTGAAACAGTTCGTCACATTTCCTTCCCTAAAAAAGGGGATTATGGCGTTTTCATGATGTTCTTACCACGTGAGGAACGGGAACGGATGCGACTCGAGCGAACGTTAGAGTCAATCATTTTGACGGAAGGACAAGACGTATTGGGATGGCGAACCGTACCTGTTCAGTCCGAAGTGCTTGGATCGGGTGCACGCAGCACGGAGCCAGTCATTCGTCAATGCTTCATTGGTGCACAGGCGATGGAAGGATTGACATTCGAACGAACGCTCTTTTTGATTCGACGAGCGTTTGAGCGTGAATCAGAACAACTCGGTCTTGAACAATACGTCCTCAGTAGCTCAAGTGAAACAATCGTTTACAAAGGACTTGTGACGACGGATCAATTGCGCGCGTATTTCGATGACTTACGAGACGAGCGCTATCAATCAGGATTTGGTATCGTGCATTCGCGTTTTAGTACGAATACGTTCCCAAGCTGGAAACGTGCCCATCCGAACCGTTATTTGATTCACAATGGCGAAATCAATACATTACAAGGGAACATCCGGGCAATGCGCGGTCGCGAACGTCGACTGGCTGAGACGACATACGGCAATCGGGCAGAAGAAGTGTTACCGATTCTAGATGAGACGGGTAGCGACTCATCTATGCTTGATAATGCGTTTGAGTTTCTTCATCTGTCAGGTCTATCGCTTGCTGAGACAGCACTGATGCTCGTACCGGAACCATTCGAACATGCCGAAATCAGACCGGCGAAGCGCGCGTATTATGAGTACCACAGCAGCATGATGGAACCATGGGATGGTCCGTCTGCCATCGTCTTTACGAACGGGAAACAGATTGGTGCGACGCTTGACCGAAATGGTCTACGCCCGGCGCGATATGTTCTATTACGCGATGGTCACTTCATGTTGTCGTCAGAAGCAGGAGTACTCCCTCTTCGTGAACAAGACATTCTGTACAAAAAACGATTAGCACCGGGTGAACTGCTTTTACTCGACTTTGCGTCCGGTCAGTTGATCGCAGATGAAGAGATCAAACGGGAACTAGCGACACGGCACCCCTACGCGGAGTGGCTCGCGCAAGAAGTCGTTTCCCTTTCAAGTAACGACTTCAAGGAGACACTCGTTGAACTTGGTACGAAACAACGACACTTCGGATATACCCGTGAAGATATCGATCAATACTTGATCCCGCTCGTCGAAGAACAAAAGGATCCGTTAGGTGCGATGGGGACGGATATACCGCTAGCGGTCTTAAGTGAACGCCCTCAATCCTTGTTCCGATATTTCAAGCAACTGTTCGCACAAGTCACGAATCCACCAATTGACGCGTTACGCGAAGAGATCGTCACCTCGACGCTGACATGGCTTGGTCGACAAGGGGAACTGCTGACGCCGAACCGCGCGAACTGTCGTCGTGTTCGCTTAGAGACACCGATTCTGCGACCAGACGAAGCCCATGCGCTTAAACAAAGTGGACTTAAGCAAAAAACGATTTCGACGACGTTCACCGACTCGCTTGCAGAAGCGCTCGATATGATCGTTGATGAGGCTGTGACCGCTGCACGAAACGGGTATGAATTATTGACATTATCGGATCGTCTCGTACGCCCTGGAACATTGCCGATGCCAATCCTCTTAGTGACGAGTGCGATTCATCATGCTCTGATCCGTAAGGGATTACGTACAAATCTCAGCTTAATCGTTGAAGGTGGAGAAATTCGTGAAGTCCACCATGTCGCGACGTTGATCGGATACGGAGCGGATGCGATTTATCCGTACCTGGCGTATGCGACGCTTGAAGAAGCGGTAGGGGATCGTTTTATGGATGTAGACAAACGTTACCAAAAAGCAGTTACGGAAGGCGTCGTCAAAGTCATGTCGAAGATGGGCATTTCGACGGTCTTCAGCTACCGGGGGGCGCAAATCTTTGAAGCAGTCGGAATCGACCGCGCCGTCATCGAGCAGCATTTCACTGGTACGGTCTCTCAATTGAGCGGGATGACGCTTGAACTGATGGAAGAAGAAGTCCGACGAGCACAACTGATTGCTGGCGATCGAATTCATCTGGAGTCCGGCAGTGTCTTCCGGTATCGTCAAGCAGGAGAACATCATGCCTTTAACCCAGCAACGATTCATTTGTTGCAACACGCATGCCGGACGAATGATTACCGACTCTATCAAAAGTATGCACAACGCATTCAGGAGGAACCGGCAACGGTGCTACGACATCTGTTGACATTCAAGGAGACGACGGCAATCCCAATCGAAGAAGTCGAGCCTGTCAGCGAAATCGTCAAGTACTTTAAGACGGGTGCGATGTCATACGGCTCTTTATCAAAAGAAGCGCACGAGACGCTTGCGATCGCGATGAACCGCTTAGGTGGTAAAAGTAATAGTGGTGAAGGCGGTGAAGAGGAGGAGCGATACGAGCGCGATGAAAATGGTGACTTCCGGATGAGTCGGATCAAACAGATCGCTTCTGGTCGTTTTGGGGTGACGAGTCATTACCTCGTTCACGCGGACGAATTACAAATCAAGGTGGCACAAGGTGCGAAACCTGGTGAAGGCGGTCAATTACCTGGTGAAAAGGTCTATCCGTGGATCGCGCGAGTGCGTGCATCGACACCGGGTGTTGGATTGATTTCCCCACCTCCACATCACGATATCTATTCGATTGAAGATTTGGCACAGTTGATTCATGACTTAAAACGTGCGAACGATCAAGCTCGGATTAGCGTCAAACTTGTCGCAAAAGGTGGCGTTGGAACGATTGCGGCTGGAGTTGCGAAGGGGCTTGCAGATGTCATCGTCATCAGTGGACATGACGGAGGTACAGGCGCCTCGCCGAAGACGAGTATTCAACATGCCGGACTACCATGGGAACTTGGTCTAGCTGAGACCCATCAAACCTTGACATTAAACGGGTTACGCGAGCGTGTCGTTCTTGAAACCGATGGAAAGCTATTGACCGGTCGCGACGTCATCATCGCTGCGATGTTAGGAGCGAATGAGTATGGTTTTGCGACAGCACCGCTCATTGCCGTCGGATGTATCATGATGCGTGCGTGTCATCTCGATACGTGTCCTGTTGGTGTTGCGACACAGGATCCAGAGCTCCGTAAGAAATTCACAGGATCTGCCGATGACGTCGTTCATTTCATGACGTTCATCGCTGAGGAAGTACGAGAACATTTAGCGAAACTCGGTGTAAGACGACTGCAAGATCTTGTAGGTCGGACGGATTTACTCGAACCATCGGAGCGACAACGGAAGCATTGGAAAGCGAAGAGTCTTGATTTTTCGCGTCTCCTCGTCCATGTGACACACGGTCCGGCTGAACAACAACAGCATCATGTCGAGCGTTCCTTTGACGCTCGTGAAATCTCGCCGTATTTAGAGGCGGCAGATTTCAGTCAGCCTCAGACGCTACGGTTAACGATTCAAAATACAGACCGGGCGATCGGAACGCAGTCAGGTGCCATGCTGACCAGACGGTTTGGGGCACTGGGTCTCCCGACGGATCGATTGAAACTCGAACTAAATGGATCTGCCGGACAAAGTTTAGGCGCTTATTTACCACGTGGCATAACGCTTGATGTCACGGGAGAAGCGAATGATTACGTTGGGAAAGGATTGTCCGGAGGTATCATCGCCGTTCATCCGCCACGTTCGATTTCGTTCGTTTCGTCCGATCAAGCGATCATCGGTAACGTTGCGCTTTACGGAGCGACGAGTGGAGAACTCTATGTTAACGGTCAAGCAGGTGAGCGATTTGCCGTTCGAAATAGTGGAGCCGTCGCCGTCGTTGAAGGAATCGGCAACCATGGACTCGAGTATATGACCGGTGGATCCGTCGTCGTCCTTGGAGATGTCGGGAAAAACTTTGCTGCTGGTATGTCAGGTGGTGTCGCCTATGTCTTGCCGCGTAATCCTGAACAATTTTTACAGCGCGTCAACCGCGAACTCGTTTCGACGGGACCTGTCACGCATGTCGAAGAGATTGCGCGACTCAAGACGTTCATCGAACGTCACGTCGCACGGACGGGAAGTGAACAGGGCGATGCGATTCTGGCGAACTGGGATCATGTCATTCATTCGTTCATCCGCGTCATTCCTTCGACGTATGAGAAAGTGACGACGTTGATGGCTGATTTCGCAAAACAAGGACACAACACCGAAGAAGCGATGTTGCTCGCATTCGAGACACATCTAGGGCGCAGAACAGGAGGGGTACGATGAAACGACGCGATCAATTCATGACAGTTGCTCGTTCGGGTGGGACGGAACGACATCCAAGCGAACGGGTGGGTGATTATAAAGAATATAAGACGGCTTTGACGGAAGCAGAAGCGAGTCAACAAGCAAGTCGATGTATGGATTGTGGCACCCCGTTTTGCCATGTAGGGGAAGTATTTGATCAAGTGAAGATTGGTTGTCCAGTCTATAACTTGATTCCAGAATGGAACTTGCTCGTAGAAGAAGGACGTTTTCAAGAGGCACTGGATCGCCTTCTTGAGACGAACAATTTCCCGGAATTCACGGGTCGCGTCTGCCCAGCGCCATGTGAAGGATCGTGTACATTGTCGATTCATGAACCCGCGGTCGCGATCAAAGATATCGAACGGACAATCATCGACATCGGCTTTGAAAAAGGATGGGTCGTGCCCCGAATTCCAGCAAGACGATCGACACGTTCAATCGCTATCGTTGGATCTGGTCCTGCCGGTCTTGCGGCTGCCGATCAGCTGAATCAAGCCGGTCACCAAGTGACGGTCTTTGAGCGGGAAGATCGGATTGGCGGTCTATTGACGTACGGTATACCAGCGATGAAACTCGATAAAGAGGTCGTACAGCGCCGTGTTGATTTGCTTGAAGCGGAAGGGATCCACTTCCGGACGAACGTCACGATCGGCGCAGACATCACACTCGAGACACTTGAAGCAGAATACGACGCGGTGATCTTGTGTGTCGGTGCGACGGAACCGCGCAAATTGACTGATGCACCAACGCGTGGTGTTGGTTATGCGATGGATTATTTGACAGGGGTGACACGTCACGTGCTCTCGCAAGAACCGTTGTCTTCTGATCACGATGCGAAAGATAAAGATATTCTGGTCATCGGTGGAGGCGATACAGGAGCGGACTGTGTGGCAACAGCACTCCGTCAACGCTGTCGCTCCGTTGTCCAATTCGGTAAACATGAACAACCGGGTACGATGCGTGCAACAGGAAACATGTGGCCGGATACACCGTTACTCTACTCAATCGATTATGGGTACGCAGAAGCGTTGCAACAATTCGGGCGGGATCCTCGTGAATACTTGATCGCCATCAAGCGATTCACAACAAGTGAATCGGGTCAAGTCACCGGTGTCTGGACGATTCAGACGACGAAAACAAAAAATGAATCGGGTGCAGTGATCTTTGAGGAAATCGAAGGGAGCGATCGTTACTTCCCAGTCGATCAAGTCTGGATCGCCATTGGATTCAGTGGTGTGGAAGAGAATGTACTCGAACATTTAGCGGTCGCATCAGAACGCGGGAAAATCAAGACGACGCGTTACGCGACGAGCCGGCCAGGCGTATTTGCCGCAGGTGACGCAAGACGGGGTCAATCACTGATCGTCTGGGCGATTCGAGAAGGTCGTGAAGTGGCGGAAGCCGTCGGTCAGTATTTAAGAACGATGCAACAAACCGGCTAAATCACATGGTCTGGATTTTCTGATACTTTCAGAAATCCAGGCTTTTTTACGTTTGGCAAAGGAATCTGCCAGTTCAAAAATAACTATTGATTTTATTTCAAGGTGAAACACCGAAAATATTTCTGCTATTCTTATAAAATGAAGAGGAGGTATGACAGATGAATCCAGAAATCATCTATTTCGTATGCGAGAGTGGAATGGCGAGTAGTATCATGGGGGCTACGATTTTAAGAAAGCGCTTACTTGAATGCGGTATTACGACAGACGTCAAGACATGTCGCATCGCAGAACTACCTGATCAGGCATCTTTTATCGTCGGAGAAACGCAACTCGTCCATCGACACGTATGGAAAGCACATTGTTCTGTTCATCCAGTCGATCAGATTCTTGATCCGACTGCATATGATGTCATCCTCGAATCTTGGCAGAAAAGAGTGAGGCTGCATGACTGAATTTACACCACGGGAACATGATATCTTATTTTTCCTCTTATCACGCGAAGAACCTGTTCAAATCCAAGAGATCGCGGAAACGCTCGAGACATCGGAACGAACGATTCAACGTGAACGCGATCGTCTTACCCAGTCTTTAGAAGATCATGAATTGCGTTTGACATATGTCCGCGGCAGAGGTCTATTAATTGAAGGAACAGACGAAGCCAAACATGCATTACGAGACCAATTATTGTTGTCACATAAACAATTACCGAACGCTGAAGATCGCCAAGTCGAGTTAGCGTATCGGCTACTGCAAGAAGAAGGGATGGTCAAATTACAGGCGATCGCCCATGCGATGTATGTGGCTCCGAGCACGGTCAGCCAGGATTTAGAGCGGATTGATGAGTGGTTTCTGCAATATGACCTTGAAATCAAGCGCAAAAAAGGTATTGGTGCAGAAGTCATCGGCGAAGAAATCAATAAACGCCGTTTACTGATTTCATTGATTTTTACGCAATGGGATGTTCTCGCTTTCTATCGGTTGTTACAAGGCGACGCCGGGCAATTACCTCATCTGTTACGCATGAATCGAACATCCTGGCTTGAGATGATCAATCAAGCGTACGCGGTCATTGCGCCATTGACGAAAGAAGGGCGTCTCAATGACCGACAAATCATGCGCGCGACACTCAGCTTAGCTTTACAAGCGTTGCGCAAAGATCCGTTTCCGATGCGTTACGAGTTAAAAGCGTATCCGGTCGAAATCCTCAAATGGGTGGAACGCGTGGAAGAGCGATTACCTGACACATTGTCGATTGCCGAACGCCAATGGTTATCAGAAGAGTTGCGTGCTTTCTTTCAATCGGACGCAGGAGATACGGAAGAACTCGTCACGCGCCTTCGTGTGAAACGATTGATTGAACATGTTTCCTTATTGTATGGAACGAACTTCACGAAGGATCATGCGTTAGAACGCGGACTCGTTTCGCATATTCAATCGTACACGCGTCAAAATAGCGTCAATCCGTCCTATGTCATTAAACAAATCGAACGGGAATATCCTCGCTTGTTTGATGCGGTCAAACAAGCAGCGCTGTCAATCTTCACCGATGCGACATTTGAAGACGTAGATTTAGCTTTTTGGGTCATGCATTTCGGTGCCGTTCTTAGCAAACCGACACCAAAACTACCCTATCGCGTTTTAGTCGTCTGCTCTGCAGGACTCGGTTCCTCGAAGTTACTGATGAATCGGTTGCGGCAAGAATTCGCTGAACTCGAGCACATCGATAACTCGTCCCTGTTTGGCATCGAACGGTTACCAATCGACTCGTACGACTTCGTTTTATCGACCGTACCGTTGCCTGACATCCGCCCACCACATCTTCTCGTTAACCCGTTACTTCCTCAGGATGAGGTCGAACGGATCCGAAAATTAATTCTCGCCTTGCCTAAATCCTTTCAGCCGGCACCGCGAAAGGCGAAAACGGAATGGCTCGATCTTGAACAGCTGCAACGTCTTGTCGCATCGTCGATCCAAGTGTCGAATGGATTCAAGATGGAACGGTTGGAGCGGGTGGACGATGGGATTGAATCGCTCTTGTTTGAAATCAGCACGCGCATGGTCGACCAAGGATTAGCGAAATCAGCAGTATCACTCTCGACACAATTGTTGCGTCGTCATGAGATGTCAGGTCTCGGTATTCCGGGAACGCGGCTCGCACTGTTCCACGGACGCGATGCGACGATCCAAAGAGGGGGATTTCTTATCTTTGAATTACCTGAACCGATCGACTTACTCGGGATGGATCAACAGTTGCAATCCGTCGAACGGCTCCTCGTCTTGGTCGCACCGGAAGAGACATCGAATGAACTGCTTGAATTACTCAGTTCAATCAGTGCTGCGATCATCGAGAGTCCCGAACAAATGGATCAATTCGAGTTCGGTGAGGAACAGACGGTTCGTCTGCTTTTGAATCGAACGTTTCGAACGGTCATTGATCAATTCCTAGGTCACACTTGAAAAATCCCTGTCACTCCATTCCTGAAGTGACAGGGATTTTTTTAGGTCAGGCAGGCTTCTTTCCAGTCTGTCCAACTTCTTGGACAAAGACTGAACTAGGAAAGATTGAGTAAGCGCTTGCAGTGCTCTTACAATAAGAGCATAGCAAAGCAATCATCTTATCAACTCATACACGAAATGGAGGCTAACGCAATGGCGACAGCTCAAAATGGAGCACGGGGCATCCGTGTACAAGTTCAACGGTTCGGAAGCTTTTTAAGCGGAATGGTCATGCCGAACATCGGTGCATTTATCGCTTGGGGGATCATCACGGCACTGTTCATCCCAACTGGATGGGCACCAAATAAGGAACTCGGTGAACTCGTCGGTCCGACGATCACCTATCTCTTACCGTTGCTGATCGGATACACAGGCGGGAAATTAATGCATGACGTCAGAGGGGGCGTCGTTGGGACGCTCGCGACGATGGGGGTCATCGTCGGAACAGAAATTCCAATGTTCCTCGGTGCCATGATCATGGGACCACTTGGCGGATACGTCATCAAAAAGTTCGATCAGTTGATCGAAGGAAAAATCAAACCAGGTCTCGAAATGCTCGTCAACAATTTCTCGGTCGGAATCATCGGTGGTTTGTTGATGCTCGGTGGATTCAAAGTATTCGGACCACTCATGACAGGTCTTGACGACATCATGGCTGCAGCAGTTGGTGCGATTGTCAGTGCACACTTATTGCCGCTTGCCAGTTTGTTCATCGAACCAGCGAAAATTTTATTCTTAAACAACGCAATCAACCACGGTATCTTAAGCCCTCTTGGTCTCGATCAAGTAAACGAGGCGGGCAAATCAGTTCTGTTCCTACTTGAAGCCAACCCAGGTCCGGGTCTCGGATTGTTACTCGCTTACTCGTTCTTCGGTTCTGGTGCAGCGAAGAAAACGGCACCGGGTGCAGCATTCATTCAGTTCATTGGTGGGATTCACGAAATCTATTTCCCTTATGTCTTAATGAAACCGGTACTATTACTTGCGATGATCGCGGGTGGCATGAGTGGAATCCTCACTTTCGTCCTGTTTGATGTTGGATTGGTCGCACCTGCTTCGCCGGGTAGTATCATCGCTGTCCTTGCGATGGCATCCCGAGGGTCTTACGTCGGATTGATCGCAGGTGTCCTTGTTTCAGCATCCGTTACCTTCGTTGTCTCGACTGTCTTATTGAAAACAAGCAAAGCAAAAGAGACATCACTTGAAGAAGCAAGCGCGAACGTTAGTGCAATGAAAGGCAAACAATCAATTGCCTCGACACTCGTTTCAGCTGATGCTAAACCACTTGCGGAAGTCGAACATATCATTTTCGCTTGTGACGCTGGTATGGGATCGAGTGCGATGGGGGCATCCGTCCTTCGCAATAAAATCAATAAAGCAGGCTTACCGATCAAGGTAACGAATACGTCGATCAGCCAACTGCCGGCAAACGCCGAACTGATCATCACGCACCGTGATTTGACCGAGCGAGCGATGGAACAGGTTCCAACGGCAGAGCATCGATCAGTCGATAATTTCCTGAATGCCGGATATTATGATCAGCTTGTCCATGAGATCGAAACAGCACGGAATAAGATTTCTTAAAGATAAAGATAGAGACACTCAAGGAGGAATAAACATGACAACGACAATGAACCTTTCACCGGAACTCGTATTACTTGACCAACAATTCGCAGACGAGACGGCAGCCATTACGGCTGCCGGTCAACTCCTCGTCGATCACGGATATGTCGAAGCCGGTTACATCGACTCAATGCAGGAGCGTCATGCTTTATCGACGGTCTATATCGGCAACCATGTCGCGATTCCCCACGGAACAGAGTCAGCTAAATCGCAGGTCAAGAAGACAGGACTTTCGATTCTACAAGTACCGCAAGGCGTAGCGTTCGGAACGGAACAAGCACGACTCGTCATCGGCATCGCTGGTGTCGGTGACGAACACCTCGAGTTGCTATCGAATATTGCGGTCATTTGCTCCGATGAGGAGAACGTCGAGCGTATCGTAGCTGCGACATCAAAAGAAGAAATCATCGCCTTATTGACAGCGGAGGTGTAAGCATGAAAGCCATTCATTTTGGTGCCGGTAACATCGGACGTGGGTTCATCGGCTTACAACTCGTCAAGACGGGTTACGAAGTCTGTTTCGTAGATGTTAATACGACGGTCGTCGATGCATTAAAAGCACGACATACCTATGAAGTCGGTTATGCCTCTGAACAAGGAGGACGTGAACGGGTTGACGGCGTGACAGCGCTCAACAGCTTGTCTGAACCGGATCAGGTCATTGCAGCGATTCGCGATGCAGATGTGATTACAACAGCTGTCGGACCGAGCTTGTTGTCGAAAGTCGCTCCTTTGATCGCGGAAGGATTACGTCAACGTGATCAGCAGGCACCTGTCTACGTCATTGCGTGTGAAAACATGATTGGTGGGTCAAAACACTTGCAAGCAGAGGTGGCGAAACATCAGCCGATAGCGGAGAACTGGTATTTTCCGAATGCGGCGGTTGACCGAATCGTACCGCTTCAACATCACGAAGACCCGTTATACGTCGAAGTGGAAGAATTCTTCGAATGGGTGATCGAGACGACTGGACTACCGGAAGCCTATCCACGAATCGAAGGCGTCACCTATGTCGAGAACATCGAACCGTTCATCGAGCGGAAGCTGTTCACCGTCAACACAGGACATGCGATCGCTTCGTACCTCGGAGCACTATTCCATAAAGAGACGATCGCTGAAAGTCTAACGGATCCACGCATCCGTCGTGGTGTCCAAACAGCACTTTACGAAACAGGGTGGTTGTTGCTTGAAAAGTACGGCTTTAACCCAGTCGACCATAGTGCGTATATCCAAAAGAATATGAAACGCTTTGAAAACCCACGGATTCATGATGAAATCATTCGTGTCGCTCGTTCACCGATTCGTAAACTGAGTCCAAGTGACCGACTCGTTAAACCAGCGAAAGAATTGATGGAACGCGGCATCGAAGCAGATGGATTAGCACGCGGCATCGCAGCAGCCCTGACCTATTTCGATCCAAATGATTCAGAATCTTCTGAATTAAATGCGTATATAACGAAGCATGGGATTGAAGACGCGTTGAAGGTATATCTACAGTTGTCGGCAACAGATCCACTTGGATCTCGGATCGTTGAACATTATGAAGCGATGCAACAACAAGTCAATTCGATTGCTTGAGAATAAGTGTGCGCACCACCCTTCACGTCACGTGAAGGGTGGTTTTGTATTTCACATAACATGTAGCGCATCGTCATCGAAATAATCAGTTTTTGGAATTCTTCTATCACAATTTGATTACAATTTGTATATTAAATTTGGAATATTCGAAAACGAATATTTAGCGATTGAAATACATTGTACGCTATATGAACGGAACATCTCTATTCCGATTTTTCAGGTAAGAGAAGGTGATCATATGTTGAATTATAAAGTGAACGTATATAGATTAAACGGAGCACGACCAAAAGCAACAAAAGGAACCGGACCAAAACATTTGATTTATTCGAGTCAGTTTTCTTCACGTACACCAGTCCATTTATTGCATCAACTCATCTTGAATCGTTTGTTGGTTGAACAAGAAAAAAATCTTGAATTGACGTATACGATCGAAGTAAATGCGGTACTTGATCAATTCGTGATCGACGTCCGTGTCTTTTCAACAGATACGGTCAGTGTCCAAGTCGAGCGTGACTTGATTGAAATCATTGAACGTGAAGAAGTCCGTCATATCCCAGCACTTGAAATCGGAAAACCGGATTTCGCGGAATTCGCTCACATCGTCTTAAAGGTCAAGGAAGGCGGACCACGCCTGTCACAAGAGGATACGCAACGAATTTTCAATGAGTCTGGAGTTCGAGGGCGAATCATCCTGCACAAGGAGCGCATCGATAGTCATGAACCTTCCCATTCGATTCAGTTGTTGATTGGTGGGGCCGAGAAGTGTTTGTATAGTCTCTCGCAATATCAGCTTGATCCACTCTTCCGTAAACATGGTTTGACGATTCAATCCTTGAATCTGTTACCGTTTGATTTATTCATGATTCGCGACAAAATCGCGATGCTGTCTTCGGCAGATGCTTCGCAACTGTGGATTGACGATATCACGACATCCAAGAACGGACGATCACATCAGATTTGTTTTAACGATGGGAATGAATGCATGACAGTTATCTGTGATCTTCATGGATCAATTCGTTCTTATAAGTGTTCGTGATGGTTTAACTCTTCTTCGAATAGGCTACATTCTTAACAGAGGTTCTAACGAAGGGGAGTCGAACAATCATGTTATCTAAACAACAGACGGAAGAATTCAAGCAACGATTATTAAAGGAAAAAGAAAAGACGACATCAAACATCGAACAACGCGATACCGATTACGATGAAGGTGAATTGTCGAGTTACGATAATCATCCTGCCGATTCCGGTGATGAATTGTTCTTACGGGAACGCGATCAAGCGATCACGGACATGCAAGAGGATATGCTCTCTGATGTGGATCGTGCTCTAAAAGCGATCGAGGACGGAACGTACGGGATTTGTGAAGTATGCGGAAAAGAGATTGAGATTGAACGTCTTGATATCATTCCGGAAACACTACTATGTATCGAGCATGCTAAAGAAGAAGCCGCACAAAATGAGAACGATCCGAATTCACGACCAAGCGAAGAAGATGTCCTCGATCCATCGGTCACAGCCCGCGGAAAAGACATCGACGGTGATACGGACGGTTTCTCGAAAGTGAGTGACTTTGGTAGTTCCGATACACCGTCTGACCAAGAAGACGGGATTGACCCGACACGGTCTTGATCGTAAATCATCTCCTGAAAACGGAGATGTTTTTTTTCGAAAAAAATCACAGATATTTACCGGAATTTTTTGACTTTTCATATAATTTTGGTACGATGGTATCGAGAGGGCTGTTTTAGCCTATATTAAAATGTAAGCGCATACAAGCATCCGTCTCACTGCTTGACCATTTTAGTTGAGGGAGGAAATAACGCATGATTTATGACATTCCGAACAAGCAAGGGTCAAAAGTACAGTATAAGGAACGGTATGAAAATTACATCAATGGTAAGTGGACGGCACCTGTCGGGGGAGAATATTTTGATAATGTGACACCGGTCACTGGTAAAGTATTGTGCCAAGTTGCTCGTTCGGGTAAGGAAGACATCGAACTCGCTCTTGACGCAGCACATGCCGCAAAAGAAGCATGGGGGAAGACGTCTGTAACGGAACGTTCAAACATTTTAAATAAAATCGCGAATCGGATGGAAGAAAACCTTGAGATGCTCGCTTATGCAGAGACACTTGAGAACGGGAAAGCGGTCCGTGAGACACTCAACGCGGATTTACCGCTTGCAATTGATCACTTCCGCTATTTCGCCGGCGTCATCCGTGCCCAAGAAGGTTCGGTCGGTGAACTTGACCAAGATACGGTCGCGTATCACTTCCATGAGCCACTTGGCGTCGTCGGTCAAATCATTCCGTGGAACTTCCCGCTTTTGATGGCTGTCTGGAAATTAGCACCAGCTCTCGCGGCAGGAAACTGTGTCGTCTTAAAACCGGCAGAACAAACACCAGCGAGCATCATGGTACTCGTTGAACTCATCGAAGACTTACTTCCACCAGGTGTTCTTAACATCGTCAATGGATTCGGTCTCGAGGCAGGGAAACCACTCGCTTCAAGCAAACGAATCGCCAAAATCGCCTTTACGGGTGAGACGACGACAGGACGTTTGATCATGCAATATGCTTCGCAGAACTTAATCCCAGTCACACTCGAGCTCGGTGGAAAATCCCCGAACATCTTCTTTGAGGATATCATGCAAGCAGACGATGCTTTCTTTGATAAAGCAATCGAAGGATTGCTGATGTTCGCGTTGAACCAAGGGGAAGTCTGTACGTGTCCGTCGCGTGCCTTGATTCAAGAATCGATTTACGAGCCGTTCATGGAACGTGTCCTTGAACGCGTCAAAGCCATCAAGATCGGAAATCCTCTTGATTCGGACGTCATGATGGGAGCTCAAGCTTCGAACGAACAGATGGAGAAAATCCTTTCATATCTTGAAATCGGGAAATCTGAAGGCGCAGAGTGTCTCGTCGGTGGAGAGCGTAACATGCTCGAAGGTGATCTTGCAGAAGGATATTACATCCAACCAACGATCTTCAAAGGGCATAACAAGATGCGAATCTTCCAAGAAGAAATTTTCGGACCGGTCTTGTCGGTCACGACATTCAAGACGGAAGAAGAAGCGCTCGAAATTGCGAATGATACGTTGTACGGTCTTGGTGCCGGTGTTTGGACGCGCGATATGAACCGTGCGTACCGGTTTGGTCGTGCGATCGAAGCAGGACGCGTCTGGACGAACTGTTATCACCAATATCCAGCTCACGCGGCATTTGGTGGTTACAAAATGTCAGGTATCGGACGCGAAAACCATAAGATGATGCTTAACCATTACCAACGGACGAAAAACCTACTCGTTAGCTATAACCCGAATAAACTCGGTTTCTTCTAAGTCGGAAAGGACGTGGATGCAAATGGTGGAACGTGTTCAGGCGACAGCAGCTTGTCTTGAGTTGATCGACCAGTTGAGAGAAAAGCACGGTCCGTTGATGTTTCATCAATCTGGTGGTTGTTGCGATGGCAGTTCCCCGATGTGTTTTGCGCAGGGTGATCTATTTCTAGGAGATCAGGATAAAAAATTAGGAGAGATTGGTGGTTGTCCGTTTTATATTCATGAAGATCAGTATGAGTACTGGAAGCATACGCAACTCATCATTGATGTCGTGGATGGTCGAGGCGGAATGTTCTCTCTCGAAGGTGTCGAAGGAAAACGTTTTTTGACACGCTCCCGTGCGTTCACGCAAGAGGAATACGCTGAACTATCCGCATCAAGTTAATAAAGGATTCAAACACGATTTCGTCGAGGTGACTTGTTCATTTAGGTCGCTTGTACGGAATCGTGTTTTTTTGTTCGTATCACGACGTTCGAACAGGATAAAAGTTGGTAATGCGGCATAAGAACGGTATAATGAATTCATATTTTGACGAGAAGACAGATACACAATATGACATTACAGGGGGTCACCATGAAATATCCATTTTTAGGTTGGACAGGTCAAACGATCGGAGTGACGGCGCCCTCCTCTGGACTACATGAACAGCAGCATGAATGGGTCGAACGAGCAGTTGAACAGGTACAAGCACGACAAATGAACGTCCGTTTAGGCGAGACGATTTGGTCGCATCAACGTGCTGAAAGTGCGCCGGTCAAGCAACGTGCTGAGGAATTGAATCGCATGATGATGGATGAGACGATTGATGCTGTCATTCCGCCATTCGGAGGGGAACGCGCCATTGATCTTTTATCCGAGTTGACGCTGGCTACGTATCAAACGAAGTGGCTACTTGGTTATTCAGACATCAGTACATTATTGCTCAGTCTGACGCTTCAGACGGGAATCGCGACAGCACATGGTCCGAATTTCGTTGAACTTCGGAGTGAAGAATGGGATGAGACAACAAGTGCATGGCGACGGGTGCTCGCGACGCAACCAGGTGGAACCGTCACACAGTGGGCTTCCGATCGTTATCAACCCGAGTGGACTGATGAAGAACGTTCAGCAGGTTCGTTATTTCAGCTGACGGAAACGACCGAATGGAAAGCACTTGATGAGCGAACAGAAGTGACCGGACGGATACTTGGTGGGTGTCTTGAGACGATTCGCCATCTGATTGGGACACCGTACGGAGATGTACAGCGTTTCCAGCGTGAAGAGATCAACGGAGAATCGATACTCTGGTACTTCGAGGTGTCTGAAGCGAGTTCAGCAGAGGTGCACCGGACGCTTCGACAAATGGCGTATGCAGGATGGTTTGACCATGCGGCTGGCTTTTTATTTGGTCGTACGTCTGCAAGGATCACAGAAGATCTGACATGGTTAGACGTGTATCAATATCTAGCGGATGAAACGGGCTTACCAGTCTTATATGATCTTGACATCGGTCATCAGCCGCCACAGTTGACGTTAATCAATGGAGCGACGGGTACGGTTCGTATTCAAGGAAAAGATTCACGAATCGATCTGACGTTCAACTAAAAAGGAGAGCACGCAATGGCACGTCGTAAGTTTCAAGCATTAGGCGTTTATAAACGCGTCCATATCAATCCGGAGACACGTCGAATGACGTTACCGGAACCATTTTACGATGCACTTCGTCTAGAAGATGAATTGCTGATTGCACAAGTCGGAGATGTTCTCGTCATGCGACGTCCGGGCGAGGTCGTCGAGACAGAAACGGATTTATTGAGCGAACTCGTAGAAGATGGGTTCACGGGTACAGAGCTTGTCCAAGAGTTTGCATACCGGCGTCAGCAACAAGAACAACGATTACGTCAACAAGTCTTGCAGGATGAAGAGGATGACCATGCTGCTCAACTGAAAATCGAGCTATAACTGAAAGAAGGAGTGGGGCAGATGCGTCGCAGAACAAAAATTGGAATCGGAGTCATCGGATCCGGATTAGTAGCAGCGAGTTATTATTTTTATGAGATGGCAATCGCCACGAATCCGAAGCCTTTCTTATCGAATAATCGGGATTTGAGTGATGAGATGGTCCGATTGATGCAACCTGGACAGACCTGGATCAAGGAGCAGCCGCTCGAGCGGATCGAGATTGAAGCGAAAGATGGTTTGACGTTACGCGGGCATTTCCTTCCGTCTCCTGTTCCATCAGATCGGATTGTCATTCTCGTGCACGGATACGGAGGCGTCGGAACGGATTTAGCCGGATTCGCCTATCTGTACCATCAGGCCGGTTTCCATGTCATGATGCCGGATAATCGAGGACACGGAATGAGTGACGGTCACTATATCGGATTCGGATGGCATGATCGGGAAGATTGTCTCAGTTGGTCGAACTATCTGATTGAACGGATTGGACAGGATGCGAAACTGTTCTTGCATGGGGTGTCGATGGGAGGGGCGACCGTATTGATGACGAGTGGCGAGCAACTCCCACCACAGATCAAAGGAATCATTTCTGATTGTGCCTATACGTCCGTCAATGCTGTCCTTGCGTATCAGATGAAGCGGATGTATCGACTACCACATTTTCCGTTTTTAGGTATGACGAGCGTATTGACGAAGCTAAAGGCAGGTTATACGTTCCGTGAAGCATCAGCGCTGAAACAAGTCAAAAAAGCACAGGTACCAATTTTGTTCATCCATGGTGGGGCAGATACGTTTGTACCGACAGATATGGTATATGAGCTGTATGAAGCTTGTCCAACAGAAAAAGAGCTCGTCGTCATTCCGAATGCCGCTCACGCGATGGCCTATTTTGAGGATCCGGCATTGTATGATGATGTCGTCGAGAAGTTCGTTCGCAACATCTTGCGAAATGATTGACAACTCCGTTCGTTACCCGCTATATTAATATCATAAATCAACGTCGTCGTGGCGGAACTGGTAGACGCGCTAGACTCAGAATCTAGTGGTGGCAACACCGTGGAGGTTCAAGTCCTCTCGGCGGCATAAATGATTGAAGGAGGCAATCCCAGCAAGGGGTTGCCTTCTTTTTTGATGATGAATAGAAAACGGTTTCATCGAATAAAAATTCAGAAAAGTTTATCTTTTTAGAATTTTTCTGGTAAAATACGTTTTAAAGAGGGTACTCTTCAGGGAAAGTACTAAGTGGAGTTAACAATCTTTAACACATAGGAGAGGGGAAACAAACATGAAAAAAGGGAGTATCTTGCTAGCGCTCTTGATGAGCTGTATTCTCGTGCTCGGTGCATGTAGCATCGGTTCGAAAGAAGAAGAGTCGTCTGAAGGAAAGACGTATAAGGTCGGCATTGACGTCACGTACCCACCATTTGAATATAAAGATGGGGATACGTACAAAGGAATCGACATCGATCTCATGAAAGCAATCGCGAAGGATCAGAACTTCAAGATTCAATTTGAAGCGATGGACTTTAGCGGCATAATTCCTGCACTTCAAGCAAATCAATTGGACGTTGCCATTGCCGGTATGAGTATTACGCCAGAACGGAAGAAAGTCGTCACATTCTCAGATCCATATTTCAAAGCTGGTCTTATTCTAGTCGTCAAAGAAGATGAGAATGGTATTAAATCCGTCAACGATTTAAAAGGGAAAAAAGTAGCCGTCAAAAAGGGAACGACGGGTGCGAAATATGCAACGGATAACGCAGATAAGCTTGGCTTCACGGTCACACAGTTCAATGACAGCCCAGCGATGTTCCAAGAAGTGAAGAACGGTAACGCAGAAGCCTTGATTGAAGATTATCCTGTCATCTCATATGCAAACAAACAACAAAACCTTGGATTAAAACTTGTCGGAGACCGTCTCAACGGGGACAACTACGGAATCGCTGTCTTAAAAGGTGAGAACGAGGATCTGATGAAGAAAATCAACAAAGGACTTGCGAATCTGAAAGAAAACGGTGAATACGATAAAATCGTTGACACGTATCTGAAATAAGTCGCAAGGCGATAAGGGAGTGGGATAGCCAATGGAAGTGGTCAAAACCGCATTTCCATTTTTCTTGGAAGGGCTTCAAGTCACATTGTATATTTTCATCATCGCGGTTATCGTCGGCTTTCTGATTGGCTTAGTCGTCGCGCTGATGCGGTTATCACCATCAAAGATCTTAAACGGGATCGCGATCGTCTATATCGATGTCATTCGCGGAACGCCGTTCATCGTTCAGTTATTCTTCATCTACTTTGGACTTAACTCGCTCGAGTGGTTATCGATGGACCGGATGTATGCAGGGATACTGACGGTCGCAATCAATGCCGGTGCTTATTTTGCAGAGATCATTCGAGCAGGTATCCAGTCGATTGATAAAGGACAAACAGAAGCTGCGCGTTCACTCGGGATGACAGGGCGTCAAACGATGGTACAGATCATCCTACCACAAGCATTCCGGCGGATGTTACCAACGATTACGAACCAATCGATCATTAGCTTAAAAGATACATCGTTGTTATCAATCATCGGCATCGCTGACTTGACGCAACAAGGTCAAGTACAGCAGTCAACGACGTTTGAACCATTCATCGTCTGGTCCGTCGTCGGATTGATGTACTTCGTCATCATTTATCTCTTGTCCCTAGTGGCGAAGTTCTTAGAACGGAGGTTTACATTACGATGAGTATCATTGAAGTAAAGAATCTAAAGAAATCCTTCGGTTCGAATGAAGTCTTAAAAGACATCAACGTCTCGATTGCCGAAAAAGAAGTCGTCTGTGTCATTGGTCCGTCGGGATCTGGGAAAAGTACGTTTTTACGCTGTTTGAATCGATTGGAAGAGATTACAGGTGGCACGGTCATCGTCGATGATTTCGACATCACGAGTCCAAAGGTCGATATCAACAAGGTCCGGGAAGAAGTAGGAATGGTTTTTCAACATTTTAATCTCTTCCCGCATAAGACCGTGTTAGAAAACGTCACGCTTGCACCGATCAAAGTGCGTAAATCGGATAAAGAACAGGCGAAACAGCGGGCACTTGAACTACTGGACAAAGTTGGATTACGTGAAAAAGCGGATAATTACCCAGGTGAATTATCTGGGGGTCAAAAACAGCGGGTCGCGATTGCCCGCGCGCTTGCAATGAATCCGAAAATCATGTTGTTTGATGAGCCAACGTCAGCACTTGACCCGGAAATGGTAGGTGACGTGCTTGCCGTCATGAAACAACTTGCTCTTGAAGGCATGACGATGGTCGTCGTGACCCATGAGATGGGATTTGCTCGAGAGGTTGGAGATCGCGTCTTATTCATGGATGGTGGTTATATCGTCGAAGAGAACGTACCACAAGCATTATTTGATTCTCCACAACACGAACGGACGCAATCGTTCCTTAGTAAAGTCTTATGATGAGACCGGCGTATCTAAATGCGGATACGCCGGTTTTTTGACGAATCATAAATAACTAGGCAAGTGGTCATAAGAAAAACTTATACATTTAAGCGTGAGAATTTGGGAATTCGAAATGCACACATAGGAAAAGAGTAGTAATATAGTAACGAAGGCACTTTCATGGAAGAATGACACGGTCATTCCTTCTCATGACGTTCAGCGTTTTATTCATGCAATTCCTTTTGAAAGCGCTAACAGGTAGAGGGCTGGAAACACATCGAGTATCCACTGGATGTGTGGGGAGAAATATAGAAACGGGGGGAACCGTACATGGCAGGCCACGAGCAAGATCAACAAGCATTTTATGGACCAAACCTTGGCTACATTATTGAATTGTACGAGCGTTTTTTAGAAGACAAGACATCCGTTGATGAGGAGACACGTGCGTATTTCGAAGAGCATGGTGCACCCGTGACGGAACCAGTCGTACCGATGCAAGTCGAGACAGGAGATTTCGAAAAATATCTTGCGGCGAATCGTTTAGCGGAACAAATTCGTGCAAAAGGACATCTTGCGGCGGATATCTATCCGCTGAAGGACCATCCGCGAGAAACAGGATTATTCGAATTGAGTCAGTACGGATTGACAGAGGCAGATCTTCGGAAAATGCCAGTCTCACTCGTCTGCCCTGAACCACCAACTGGTATACAGGACGCGTATGAAGGCATCGAACATTTAAAGGCACAGTACACGGGAGCAGCCGCTGTTGAGTTCCAGCATGTCGACGATCTCGATGAAAAGAAATGGCTCCGTCAAAAAATCGAGCAAGGTGCTTTGACAGCGACGCTAGATGCTGAACAAAAGAAACAGTTATTCAAACGCTTGGCTGAAACGGACCTTTTCGAAAAATACTTGCACAAAACATATGTCGGTCAAAAGCGGTTCTCGATTGAGGGACTTGACGCAATGGTGCCATTGCTCGACACGATCGTCGGACACCTCATCTCGAACGGGTCGGAGACGATCAATATCGGAATGGCACACCGTGGACGGTTGAACGTTTTGGCGCACGTACTCGGGAAGCCATATGAAATGATCTTTGCTGAGTTCCAACATGCACCGAACCATGATCTCGTTCCATCTGAAGGCTCGATTGGGATCACGTACGGTTGGACAGGCGACGTGAAGTATCACCTCGGTTTAAACCGAAAACTCGAGCAAGAGACACGTAACGTCCGGATGACGCTTGCAAACAATCCGTCGCACCTTGAGTTCGTCGACCCAGTCGTTGAAGGCTTCACACGTGCGGCACAAGATGATCGCTCACAAAAAGGGGCACCACGCCAAGAGCAAGCAGCTGCTGCTGCGATCCTCATTCACGGGGATGCAGCGTTCCCAGGTCAAGGAATCGTGGCTGAAACGTTGAATTTAGCGAATCTCAAAGGATATAACACCGGCGGAACGATTCATATCATCGCGAATAACACGATCGGCTTCACAACGGAGCCGACGGACTCCCGTTCGACGCGTTACTCGAGTGATCTTGCCAAAGGGTATGAGATCCCAGTCTTCCACGTCAACGCAGATGAGCCGGAAAGCTGTCTCGCTGTCGCGTTACTCGCGAGCGAGTACCGGGCAACGTTTAAGAAGGATGTCATGATTGATTTAATCGGATACCGTCGTTTTGGTCATAACGAAATGGATGAACCGATGAATACGAACCCGGTCTTATATGATTTGATTCATAAACATGATCCAATTCGTGTCTTGTACGGGAAAACGCTTGTCGCGAATGGGGATGCGACAGCTGACGAAATTCAATCGATTGAAACATCGATCAATGATCAGATGAAAGCGGCTCGAGAGAAAGTACCGAACGTCGAGAAAGAGTATGGTGGGGTCATGCCGGATGTCGTCTTTAAAGGCGTACCGACAATCGAGACAGGGGTCTCGATCGAAACACTAACAGCGTACAACGAAGAATTATTACAGTGGCCGGATGGCTTCCAGGTGTTCCATAAACTTGAGAAGGTCCTGAAGCGCCGGACGGATGCGTTCTCGACAAAGAACGGAATTGACTGGGGACATGCCGAAACATTGGCGTTCGCTTCGATTCTCTCAGATGGAATACCCATCCGCTTGAGCGGTCAAGATTCTGAACGAGGAACGTTCGCACAACGGAACATTAATCTTCATGATGTGAAAACAGGAGAAGGCTTCTCGCCACTCCATGCCTTATCAACGGCAACTGCATCATTCTCGGTCTACAACAGTCCGTTGTCTGAAGCAGGTGTACTTGGTTTTGAATACGGTTATAACGTCTTCGCTCCGGAAACGCTCGTATTATGGGAAGCGCAATATGGGGACTTTGCGAACTCAGGTCAAGTCATCTTCGACCAGTTCATCTCAGCTAGCCGCGCGAAATGGGGACAAACGTCAGGTCTCGTCATGTTGCTTCCGCATGGTTATGAAGGGCAAGGACCAGAACACTCGAGTGGTCGTTTAGAACGCTTCTTGACGTTATCGGGTGAGAAAAACTGGACAGTCGCGAACGTATCGAGTGCTGCCCAGTACTTCCACTTATTGCGCCGACAAGCAGCGATTCTCGGAAAAGAGGAAGTCCGACCGCTCGTCGTCATGACGCCGAAGAGTCTCTTGCGTCATCCGCTTGCAACATCGGATGTCTCTGAGTTGACGGAAGGTAGTTTCCAACGTGTCATCGAACAAGCTGGACTTGGCGAAGCACCAGATCGAGTTAAACGTCTTGTGTTCTGTTCTGGTAAGATGGCAATCGATCTAGCGGAAGCCGTTTCAAAATCAGATGAGAATCTCGATTGGCTACAAATCGTCCGGGTCGAGGAGTTGTATCCGTTCCCGGCGAAAGCCTTACAAGAAGTCATCGCGCGCTATGAAGCCGTCGAAGAGATGGTCTGGGTACAAGAAGAACCGAAAAACATGGGGGCTTGGTCCTTCATGGAACCTCGACTTGAGACAGTCGCACCGAACGGCATCCAAACCGTCCGTTACATCGGTCGTCGTCGCCGTTCAAGTACAGCAGAAGGTGACCCGTCAGGTCATAAAGTAGAGCAGGCACGTATCATCAATGATGCACTCACAGCGACTGCTTCTACTCCAACAGCACCATCACACGTATCAAATCACACATCATAACTTAAGATAGAATCGAGTCATAGGGGGAGAATACGATGGAAATCAAAGTACCAGAACTTGCCGAATCAATCACAGAAGGAACGGTGGCGTCTTGGTTGAAACAACCAGGTGATCACGTTGAAAAAGGAGAAGCCATCGTTGAGCTCGAGACAGATAAAGTCAATATCGAAGTACCGTCAGATGAAGCAGGTACGTTGACGGAAGTGATGGCTGCTGAAGGAGATACAGTTCGCGTCGGGGAAACGATTGCTGTCATCTCTGCTGGTGGCGAGGCTCCAAAACCGGCTGCGGCAGAACCAGTACAAGAAACTCCAAAAGAGACACCAAAAGCAGAAGAAAAAGCGGAACAACCGGTGGCTGTGGCAGCGACTGAAAGTACATCTGTTGCGGATCGTCCGATTGCTTCACCTGCTGCCCGTAAACTGGCTCGTGAAAAAGGAATTGATTTAGCACAAGTGGCGACGCAAGATCCACTTGGTCGTATCCGTGTGCAAGACGTCGCGACGTTTGAAGTAGCACCACGTGAGCAAGCAAAACCGGCTCCTACGAAACCCGCTACACCGGCACCAGTACCAGCATCTGCAGCCGCTCCTGGGAAACCGGAAGAGCGAATCAAGATGTCACGCCGTCGCAAGACGATTGCGAACCGACTCGTTGAAGTTCAGCAAACGGCAGCAATGTTGACAACATTTAATGAGATCGATATGTCAGCGGTCATGGCACTGCGTAAACGTCGCCAAGAGAAATTCGTGAAAGAAAACGAAGTCAAACTTGGCTTCATGTCATTCTTTACGAAAGCAGCAGTCGCAGCACTTAAAAAGATGCCATACTTGAATGCTGAGATTCAAGGCGACGAAATCGTCCTGAAGAAATTCTACGATATCGGTATTGCCGTTTCAGCACCAGATGGTCTCGTCGTTCCAGTCGTGCGTGATGCGGACAAAAAGAACTTTGCTGAGATTGAAAAAGACATCATTCAATTAGCGGTCAAGGCGCGCGATAACAAACTCGGTCTATCTGATTTGACGGGTGGTACGTTCACGATCACGAATGGTGGTACGTTCGGTTCACTCATGTCGACACCGATTTTAAACGGTCCACAAGTCGCGATTCTCGGAATGCACGCAATCAACTTACGTCCTGTAGCGATTGATGCTGAACGCATGGAAAACCGTCCGATGATGTATGTCGCACTCTCTTATGATCACCGAATCGTTGATGGAAAAGAAGCTGTTACGTTCTTGAAGCACATTAAAGATCTCCTTGAAGATCCAGAGTCATTGATTTTCGAAGCGTAATCATTAAAAGACCCGTTTTAGATGCGGGTCTTTTTTTTGTTGATATCACTTTGTCATCAAAACACGAAATGACATTTACATCATCTCTATATCAGCTTCATACATACGATTTAGGATAAGTGTTGTAAGAATATTTCAAGGGGGGATTGATTATGTTGAAACAATTTGGATTGACGATGGTAGCAGGAGCCGTATTAAGCACGGGTCTTCCGACAGAAGATGTCAGCGCACATTCAAAAGGAACATCGTTACTCGATCCAAATCGAATCATCAATGTTGCTCACCGCGGAGCTTCGGGATACGCGCCAGAGCATACGATGCCAGCTTATGAAATGGGACATAAGACATTCAAAGCAGATTACATCGAAATTGATTTACAGATGACAAAAGACGGTCAATTGATTGCGATGCACGATGAAACGGTTGATCGGACGACGAACGGAACGGGTGCCGTCAAAGATAAAACGCTTGCTGAAATCAAGAAACTTGATGCCGGTAGCTGGTTCAATGAAGCGAACCCGACCCTTGCGAAAAAATCGTATGTCGGTTTGAAAGTTCCGACGCTTCAAGAAGTCTTGAGTAAGTATGGGAAGCATGCGAATTACTACATCGAGACGAAATCACCGGAAGTGTACCCGGGAATGGAACAGAAATTGCTCGACGTACTAAAGCAGAACGGATTGTCGAGTAACAAGGTCAAATCAGGACAAGTCTTGATTCAGTCGTTTAGTGAAGCGAGTCTTCAAAAAGTCAGAGCCATCGACCCGAACGTTCCCTTGGTTCAGTTGATGGAAGCAAATGAAGTCAAGGCAATGACGGATGATCGATTAACAGCAATCCGCCAGTATGCGGTCGGTGTCGGTCCTTCCTTCAAAGCATTGACACGTGAGAACGTCGCAGCAATTCGGGCGCATGATTTGTTACTTCACCCGTACACAGTGAATGAAAAAGCGGATATGGTTCGTATGCTTGATTATGGTGTCACGGGAGTCTTTACGAACTATGCCGACCGTTTTAATGATGTCGTGAAAGGACTGTACAAAAAATAAGGTAAAAAGGAAATAGTACTATTTCTTCTTTCGAACAGGAAAGGAGAAATAGTTTTTTTGTTTTTAAAACTCGTATTTTAAATCCAATATTTCATTCCATACGTAAACCCTATAGAGGTTTATCAGAATTTCGAATCATGAGACAAAACAATGTAGTCAGTTTCGTATTTCATGGTACGATAACAGTGCAGTTTTGGGAAGGAATGGAGTGAGGATCGTGAGAATTACACAGTATACGGATTATGGATTACGTGTGTTGATGTACCTCGGGGTGCACCGGGATGTCATCACACCAATGCCGCAGATTGCAAATCATTATGGCATCTCATCCAACCATTTAATGAAGGTGACACAACAGTTAGCGAAACTTGGCTATGTCGAATCAACAAGAGGTCGGTCAGGCGGACTCCGTTTGATTCGTGATCCAAAAGACATCAACATCGGTAAAGTCGTTCGGGAGATGGAACCGATGGATATCGTCGAGTGTTTTGGAAGCAACGGTCATTGTGTCATCGAACCAGGATGTCGTCTAAAAGGTGTGCTCGGACGAGCGCTTCGAGCTTTTATCCGGGAACTGGAACAGCATACATTAGAAGAATTGCTGGTTAATCGTGATGAGTTGGCACTCTTGTTTGCTGCCTCACCTTTACAGCGTTCTTAATCAAAAAACCCTCGCTTCCGTGAATGGAAGCGAGGGTTTTGTCATAGCGATACTTATACATCATCTTGGCGTTTCTTTGGTTCCACATGTTCTTTGTTCTGAGACAAGTCGTCACGAACAGACGATTTCCATAACGGCACATTGCTGTAATATGCAGCACGAGCGATCAGATGTCCTCCAATCGGTGCTGTAATGAGCACGAACAGGATGCCGAGAACGACACGAGAGGAGAAGAATCCATCTTCAGTGACGAAATAGATGATGACGCCGATTAAAATCGACATGACACCTAATGTCGCGCTTTTAGATGCAGCGTGAGCACGCGTATAGACATCCGGTAAGCGGATCAGACCAAGCGCGGTGACGAGACTAAATCCCATACCGAGCAAGGCGAAGACCGCGACGATCAATTCATTGATTGCGATCACGTTCGATGATCTCTCCTTTCTCGATATATTTTGAAAAGGCAACCGTACCGATGAAGGCGAGTATACCAATCAACAGGATGACTTCGAGGTAGTCGCTCGTCCGTAAGATGATCGAGACAAGGCCAACGATTGAAATCAAGCTGATACCAATCGAATCAAGAGCAATGACACGATCCGCCACACTTGGTCCTTTGATGACCCGGTAAAACAGACCGAGCATCGAGAGAAAGACACCCCCGAGTGCGATATAGATTAAAATATCGAACATTACCGACTCACCTCCAGAATGGCTTTCTCAAAACTATCACGAATCGAAGCGACTGCTTCATCGACCTCTGGCATGTGGAGCGCGTGAATATAGAGTGTCTTATTATCATCTGAGATATCGACGACAAGTGTTCCTGGTGTCAATGTGATCAGCATCGACAGCAACGTGATTTGCCATGGTTGATCGAGTTCGGTCTCATAGGCAAAGATACCAGGCTGAATATCTAACCTCGGCTTTAAGATGATCTTCAAGACATCGATGTTCGCGACGACAAGCTCGTAGAGAAAGCGGAAGAACAATAGGACGAGTGCGACGACAGGTCCGAGATAAAAGCGACCTTTGAAGCCGCGACGGAAAGCGAACATCGCAATCAGCCCCAGCGCGTAACCAATGACAAAACCGGAGGCCGAGAAATTGTTTGAGAGGAACATCCACAAGAATGCAAGAAATAAGTTGAGCAAGACTTGAAATGCCATGAATTAACGACCTCCTTTTAGTACGGCATCGATATAGAGCGTTGGATTCGTCAACGGTTCAACGGCTTGTTGAATCAGTGGACGCATCGCCTCAGCACCTACTCCATAGAGAACGCTGAGCGCAACTAAGGCAATCGTAGGAACGAGCAGCTTTGGAACAAGCGCTTGTTTATCACCAGAGTAAGTCTTTGGTGTTCCCCAAAAGGCACGCATGAACAATTGAACGACGGAATACAAGACCAGTAGACTTGATAGTAAGACGATGATTGGTCCAATCAACTCACCAGCTTCAATCCCACCACGAACAATCAGGAATTTCCCAATGAACCCGCTGAGCGGTGGAATCCCGGCAAGTGATAACGCCGCAATAAAGAACGTCCAACCAAGTACAGGATAGGTTTTGATCATTCCCCCCATATCCTTCAGTTTACTCGAACCAGCAATTCCGACCATAATCCCAACAAGTAGGAATAGAGCAGCTTTAATCAACATATCATGAAGAAGATAGAAAATCGCACCTTCTAGTGCTTGCGGTGTCATGAGGGAAACCCCGTACAAGATGACCCCGACTGCGACAATGATGTTGTAGATGATGATTTGCTTCGCATCTCGTGTCGCGAGCGCACCAATCACCCCGATGACGATCGTACTGAGCGCAAGGATACTTAAGATTTGATGAATCGTTCCAATCTCATTTGAGAAGAACAAACTATACGTCCGTAAAATCCCGTAGACCCCGACCTTCGTCAGCAAGGCACCGAACAGAGCAAGAACAGGCGTCGGTGGTACTTGATAAGAACCAGGTAACCAGAAGTAGAGCGGGAAGATTGCACCTTTTAATCCGAAAACGATCAGGAATAACAAGGCGATGACGTTTAGGATTGCCGGCTGTCCGACTTCTGAAATCTTTTGACTGATATCCGCCATGCTGAGCGATCCGATGATCCCGTACAAGAAGGCAACCGTCATGACGAATAATGCGGACGAGATGACGTTAATCAAAAGATACTTCAGCGATTCTCGTAACTGTGCCGGTTTCCCGCCGAGAACGATCAAGACATAAGACGAAATCAGGAAAACTTCGAAGAAAACGAACATGTTAAAGATATCACCTGTCGTAAAGGCACCATTGACACCAACGAGTAGGAATTGAACGGCAATGAAATAGTAGTACCGTTGATAAGAAACGCTCAAGTAGACAATGGCATACCAGATGATACAAAGAACAAGAATGCTCGTCGTCGTGACGAGTAGAGCAGACAACATGTCAGAGACAAGTGTAATCCCAAAAGGTGCTGGCCAGCTACCGAGTGTGACGGTTAAGATTCCGTTCGACCGGACAGTCAGCACAAGATAGATGGAGGCACAGACAGTTAAAATCGTCGAAAAGAGGGAAACGATTCGTTGTCCTTTGAGGTGTCGCGGGAAAAACATCAAGATGACACCTGTCAACAAAGGGATGATGATTGGTAATAGCGGTAAGTTAATCATTCGAATCGGTTCCTTTCATCTCTTCGATATTATCGGTTCCGAGTTCTTGATAGGCACGATAAGCGAGTACCAAGAAGAAGGCAGTGACACCAAAGCTGATGACGATGGCGGTCAAGACGAGTGCTTGCGGCAGTGGATCCGTATAGGAAGTCACGCCGTCCTTTAAAACCGGAGCCGCACCTCGTTTTAGTCCACCCATCGTCATGACAAGCAGATGGGCAGCGTGGCTGAGCAACCCTGTTCCGATGATAATGCGAAGAATACTTTTCGAAAGAATGAGATAAATGGCACACATCGTCAGGATGCCTGCGGCGATCGCCATGATGATTTCCATATTAATCACTCTCCCCAATCGTTTGAATAATCGTCATCGTCACACCGACGACGACAAGATACACTCCAAGATCAAACAACATCGCGGTGTGAAGCGATGTCTTGCCGAACAACGGCAGGTTGAAATAATCATGTGCATGTGTGAAGAACGGTACGTTGAACAGAAGCGCTCCTGACGCCGTCAGTACGGCAATCAACATACCGAGTGCTGTGATCCATTTGTAGTCAAATGGTAAGATACGGCGCAATGTCTTGATATCGTAAGCAAGTAGGATCAAAACAAGAGCAGAAGCCGTCACAAGACCGCCAATGAAACCGCCACCTGGCGTGTAGTGTCCAGCAAAGAACAAGTAGACAGCAAACAGGAAGATGATGAACGTGATAAAAGAAGTCGCGGACTCTAAGATGACGTCATTCGTATGCTTTTTTGCCTGCTTTTTCATTTATCCATCCCTCCTGTTCGTCTGAATTTAATCATCGTGTAAATACCGATTCCAGCCAGTGCGAGAACGGCAATCTCAAACAACGTATCGAAGCCACGGAAGTCGACGAGAATGACGTTGACCATATTACCGCCAGCGGCAAGATCAGCGACGTTATCGATGTAATACTTGGCGATTGAAGTAAACGATCGTTGGCTGAGAGAAGCAAGGGCGACGAGTGTCACCGTCAATCCGACGAGTGCCGAAATCAAGGCATTGCCGAGCTTGAATGGAATACGTTCTTCTTTCCGGCTGATTTCCGGTAAACGATAGAAAACGAGCAGGAACAAAGCGACCGATACTGTCTCGATGACGAGTTGCGTTAAAGCAAGGTCTGGCGCTCGGAATAAGACGAAGAACAGAGCGACCGTATAACCTGTCACACCGAGCAAGATGATCGATGTCAGTCGTGAACGCGCAAAGGTGATCGAGAGTGCACTCGAAACGAGAACGAGTGCAAGGATGATCTCATACGCGTCAATCGTGCTGATTGGATCAACCGCGAAGCGGAAGGCATCAAACCCGTATAATGCCGTCAAAATCAAGATGACGATGAATCCGAAGATGTAGACGAGATACGACCGCATGTATCCGGTCATGACCGTATCATGGATTTTTGTCGAGGTTTGTTCACCACGGCGTAACAAAGCGTCATATTGATGATTCAAGGAGACGGCACGAGGCATCCGGTTATAGAGCGATTGCCAGCGTGGCAGTGTCTTATACAAGATGAACCCGACTGTAAAGATGAGTAACGTCAGGAAAAATTCTGGTTGGAATCCATGCCACATCGTAATATGCACATCAATCTTCCCACCCGCATCAACGACTTGCGGTAAGATCGCTTCGACTGCCGGTCGAATCAACGTATCCGATAATATATTCGGGAAGAGTCCGATGATGACGACGAGCGAGACGAGGACGAGTGGTGGAATCAACATGCCAATCGGTGCCTCGTGTGGTGTTTTCGGCAACTTGTCGTCTTGGCGTTTACCGAAGAACGTTCTGCGAACAATTAAGATACTGTAGACGAATGTAAAGATACTTCCAACGACGGCGAGTACAGGAATGATCCAACCGTAAGACGGTAAGTGGAACAAGTCAGATCCTGAAACTTGAAGTACACCTGTCAAGAACATCTCTTTACTTAAGAAACCATTAAATGGTGGAATCCCCGCCATCGAAAGTGTGCCTATCATCGCAATCGTCATCGAAATCGGCATGAGTTGTGCAAGACCACCGAGCTTCCGAATATCGCGAGTACCAGTCTCGTGATCGACGATTCCCGCCATCATGAAGAGACTGCCTTTAAACGTCGCGTGGTTGATCAGGTGGAAGATCGCAGCAACTGTAGCAATCGTATATAATCCGTCATCTAACGCATCGACGTGCAAGGCGGCGGCTCCGAGTCCAAGTAAGGACATGATCAATCCAAGCTGAGAAATCGTCGAGTAAGCAAGGATTCCCTTTAAATCATGTTGTTTCACCGCATTGAGTGAACCCCAGAATAAGGTGAATATTCCGACAGATGAGACGAGATAGAACCAAAGCGACTCATCCGCAAAAATCGGACTGAAACGAGCGACGAGATACAACCCTGCCTTGACCATCGTTGCCGAGTGCAAGTAGGCACTGACAGGGGTCGGTGCTTCCATCGCATCCGGTAACCAGATGTGGAACGGAAATTGAGCCGATTTCGTGAAGGCAGCCAGCAAGAATAAAACAAGGGCGACCGTAAAGAAAGGTTCACCTTGAATCGATTCAAGTGACGCATACGTCTCACGAATACTTAACGATCCGCTAAGTGTAGAGAGAATCGCAATTCCCCCAAGCATCGCTAGTCCACCAAAGACGGTGATCAACATCGATTTTTGAGCGCCATAACGAGAACGTTCTCGCTCGTACCAGTAGGCAATCAATAAGAACGACGAAATCGACGTTAATTCCCAGAACAGATAGAGGACGATCATGTTATCTGACAGTACGACCCCAAGCATGGCGGTCATGAACATCAACAGATAGACATAAAATGTTCCGAGTGATTCTTTTTTCGCATCTAGATAAAAAATGGAATAAAGAACAACGAGTGAGCCGATTCCTGTAATCAATAGTGCGAACAATAAGCCGAGTCCGTCGAGATACGTGACGAAATCGATACCGAGCGATGGTATCCACGGCATACGTGCCGTAAAGGTCTCACCTGACATCGTACTAGGGAGAAAGCGGCTGAAATACGAAACGAGCAGTACAGGTACGACAAGTACAAACCAACCGGTATGAATGTTCGGAAGGCGTTTCGCTAGAAGCGGAATGAAAAGACTGATCAATATGGGCAGTAAAATAGCCCCGTGCATCACGGACACGAAATTCCCTCCTTTGTGACATCGACGACCAAAAATGAAAAAGGGACGCGAACGCAAGCTGTTGAAGCTCGGAACTGTCCAGTAGAAGACACGATTCATTTTGTTCGTCGAAGATGTTTCTGAATCAAGTATAGCGTACTTTTTTCGTTCTTGCATGACGTGAAGCGTTGAAGCATAAGGGATAGAGCCATTTTTTCTCTTGATTATTAAATATGTAGGAACACGGCAGAAATAGGCTGAAAATTTTTTTGATTTTTTTCAAAAAACACGTTGATCCATGAGAAGAATGATTCAAAATCAAGTAACGTGGGTACATCTATCTAGAGCACAATTAATGACCTTAGAGGGGGAACTTTTATGCGAGCAACATTCAAAACAGGTGTCATTTTAGGTGGTCTAGCGGCGATTGCGACAATCGCTTACCAACAATACCAACAACGAAAAACGACTTCAAACGATATTGACCATCGTCCAAGTGTCGACGCGAAACGCGATCCAGCTGAAGTCGGACTGACACAACTTGATTCCATTCATCGGGCAGATTGGCAAGCGAATGGATTCCCACAAACGCACGCAGAACTCGAACGCCTCGAGCGAGAAGAAAATTAAAAAAAACACGTCTCTCGAATGAGAGGCGTGTTTTATGAATCAAGCACTTGTTGTGACTAGGGCACGTGTCCGTTCACTATGTGCAGTATAAGAAGAGAGATGTTCGAATTGATAAAGCGTTAAAGTCGCTGCGCGACGTTGACCAGTACTCGATTCGAGCATTAAATAAGCTTCATTGAAGTCTGTGCCGCCACCATCATAGCGGATGTGTGCCGTAATCGTTCGTCCATCTGTTGTCTGCATATAAATATCGTAACCTCCGAAATCAACGCGCTTAAAGCTAGTTGCCTCGCTTACGATGTGTTTGAATGTTTCAATTAAAGAATATGTCATCGTTCGTTCCTCCTTTTATTTCTTCAAAGCAAAATAAGTTATAATCAACTCCGAATATTACTATTCCCATTAAATACAAGAAATAAACATAAAAAATGAATCTTTTTTTGTTCTTGTTATGAAACGCGTTTCATACTTTATGATAAACACAGACGGTGCGTGACCGATTTCGGGCGTTAACCGATACAGAAACTATAATCAAAAAGACAAGGGGATGGTCGTGACCATCCCCTTGTCTTTTTGATTATAGTTCTACGTTATGGTAGACCTGTTGTACATCCTCAAGATCTTCAAGTGCGTCGATCATTTTCTCGAATTGTGCGACGTCGTCCTCAGACAGCGCAACTTCGTTTTGAGCGAGCATGACGAGTTCAGCAAGTGAGAACTCGGTAATCCCTGCAGCTTTCAATGCTTCTTGCACAGCATGGAATTGTTCCGGCTCTGCATAGATGATGACAGAGTCATCTTCTTCGAGGATATCACGAACATCGATATCCGCTTCCATCATCAATTCGAGGACGTCATCCGCCGACTTTCCTTCAAACGCAAAGATTGCCGTCGCATCGAACATATAAGCGACGGATCCGCTCACGCCCATGTTCCCGCCATTTTTTCCGAATGCAGCACGTACGTCAGAAGCCGTCCGGTTTACATTGTTCGTTAACGTTTCGACGATGACCATTGAACCGCTTGGTCCGAATCCTTCATAACGAAGCACATCATAGTTCTCTTCCGCTCCACCTTTTGCTTTTTCAATCGCCCGATCGACGATAGCGCGAGGTACGTTGTATGTCTTCGCTCGTTCTAAGACGACTTTCAATGCTTGGTTTGATTCCGGATCGGGTTCACCTTGTTTTGCCGCTACATAAATCTCACGACCGAACTTTGCGTAAATCCGACTCGTATTTTTGTCTTTTGAAGCTTTTTTTTCCTTGATGTTATTCCATTTACGACCCATTGCGTATCCACTCTCTTTCCGTAATATCAGAAATCCTTGATTTCCTATGCGTTATCAGTATACCTTAAACTACCTGACAGACTGAACTAAAATGTCGGTGGAACCGTTGAATTTCCACTAAAAACGTTTAAGGAATACGGAAGAAAGGAACTTTACCGAATAGAGAAATATCAATCTAAGGGAGAGTGGCAGAATTTGAACCAGGCTGGAGTAGTTCACCGCGCATTATCACCATTCGTTTATGCATATGATCAAGAGACTGTCCATGTTCGACTCATGACGGCTAAGGATGACGTACGTGAAGTAATGTTGATTCATGGTGATCCATATGAATGGGAAGCGGAACGGGAAGAAGACCGCGACTGGAACTTTGATCCGGAGAAAGAAAAATCGTGGAAAATAGAGCGGACACCGATGCAACACAATGGAAGTGATGCGACGTATGATTATTGGTTCATCGCGATCCGTCCGGAACGAAAGCGAGTACGATATGGGTTTGAGGTGCATGGCGATACGTCAGCCGTTTTAACCGAACGTGGCTGGTATGATGAAGCGCCACTCGATCACCCAGGCTATTACTTTTCCGTCCCGTATGTTCATGCGACAGATGTTTTCGATACACCAGACTGGGTGAAAGATACGGTCTGGTATCAAATTTTCCCGGAACGATTTGCGAATGGTGACCCGACGAATGATCCAGCGGGAACGAAGGAGTGGGGGAGTGAGGCACCGGCATTTCAGAATTTCTTCGGTGGAGATTTTCAGGGTGTCATCAATCACATCGATCATTTAAAACGACTGGGTGTCACGGGTGTCTATTTCTGCCCAGTCTTCCAGGCACCATCGAATCACAAATACGACACGCTTGATTACTTGAAGCTTGATCCGTCGTTCGGCGACGAGGAAACGTTCCGAAAGATGATCGATGTCTTACACGAAAACGGTATCCGCGTCTTGCTCGATGCCGTCTTCAATCATATTAGTGAAGATCACCCAGCATTCCAAGATGTCTTAGCAAAGGGACAAGACTCTAAATATGCCAGCTGGTTCACGATTGATTCCTTCCCGGTTGATCCATCGATTCCCAACTATGAAGTGTTTGCCTTTGAACGGAACATGCCGAAATTGAATACAGCCCATCCGGATGTCAAACAATACTTGCTCCACGTCGGACGATACTGGGTCGAAGAATTCGGAATCGACGGATGGCGTCTGGATGTCGCGAGCGAAGTCGATCATGCATTTTGGCGAGACTTTCGCAAGGAAGTTCGAGCGGCGAACGGAACGTGTTATATCGTCGGCGAATGTTGGACGGATTCGCAACCATGGCTCCTTGGCGATCAATTCGACGCTGTCATGAATTATGGTTTGACAGAGAGCTTTCTGACTTGTTTTGCGACAGGTGAGACAACGGTCCGTGACTTCTCGAACGCAGTCAGTCGAAATTTAAACTGGCACTCTCAAAATGTCAACGAGGTCATGTTCAATTTGATTGATTCGCATGATACGCCGCGTGCATTAACACGTGCGAAAGGAAATATTGATCGGATGAAATTGCTCTTCACTACACTGTTGACGTTTCCGGGTACACCCGTCATCTATTATGGTGATGAGATAGGAATGATGGGCGGGCAAGACCCGGCCAATCGTGCCTGCATGGAATGGGACGAGGCGAAGCAGAACCGGGAGTTGTTCGATCACGTTGCACAGTTGATCGCTCTTCGAAAACAGCATCCGATTTTAGCAAATGCCGGAACGTATCATTTCCAAAGGATCGATGATACAAAACAGACATTTGTCGTCGAGCGCCGTCAGGGCGAACAGGTTTACTTGCTCGTAGTCAACGTAAGTGAAGAGGCACAATCTCTTTCGCTTGAAGGAACGTATGAAAGTCTGTTAGATGAAACGACGTTGCCGGGAACTATTCAAGTAGAAGCTGTGTCGGCTCTTCTTTTGCGACACGTATAGGAAAAAGCAAGTCGTGGGATATGATATCCACGACTTGCTTTTTTAGTGCATGTGCATTACGAATCAAACGGATGGATCAATAAACCGCTCCGAAGTTTCGGTTCGAACCAAGTCGACTTTGGTGGCATCACTTCTCCTGCATCAGCCACAGTCATTAAATCTTCAATCGAAGTCGGATGTAAATGAAAAGCGACAGCAGCGTGTCCCGCGTCGACGATCTGCTCAAGACCAGCATGTCCCTTATGACCGCCAACGAACTGAATCCGTGCGTCCGTCCGTGGATCTTCGATACCGAGTAACGGTGTCAACAACTCTTCTTGTAAAATCGAGACGTCGAGATTCGCTTTCGTTCCTATTCGTTCAGAATCGTACGAAAGGGTATACCATTGCCGGTTGAGATACATCTCGATTTGGTGAGGCTTTGTTTGTTCGGCACGTCCTTTTATAATCGTGAAGCGATGGGCTAATCGCTCGAGGAAATCAACGACGGATTGACCATACAAATCTTCAACGACACGATGGTAGCCGAGGATTCGTAATTGATCCTGCGGGAAGGAAACTCCGAGAAAACGTTGTGCTTCTTCCTGATCCGTCCGACTGGCAGCGATGGCGGCCGCCGCCGCACGATGATGACCATCAGCGATATAGAGAGCATCGTGTCGGGCGAACTGGCTTCCAATCGTCAACAGATGATTACGATCGGTGATTTTAAAAATTCGATGTGTCACTCCATCGACGGTGAAATCATATAGAGGGTCGCCAGCAGTAATCGTCGTGACGATTGCTTCGAGTTGTGCATCCGTCTGGTGGGCAAGAAGAATCGGTCCCGTATGTGCTTGTAACTGTTCGACATGCCGAACACGGTCACGTTCTTTATCAGGACGCGTGAATTCATGTTTACGAATTTGATTCGTCTCGTAATCGCTGACGGCAACACATCCGACGAAACCAGATTGTGTATGTGTCCCATCTGACAATTGATAGATGTAATATGTCTCGTCCGGATCGAGTTGCAAGATGCCGTTTGTTTGACTCTCTTCGAAGGCAAGCGCCGCTTGCTGATAAACGCGTGGGTCATCTTCAGCGATCAATGACGGAAGGGTGGCTTCTGCTTTATCGATCCGTAAAAAAGACAGCGGATGACGTCGAATCTCGGAACGTGCTTCTTCGCGCGAATAAACATCATACGGTAAAGCGGCAAATTCTGCCGCATATTTTGAATCCGGTCGTAACGCTGCAAAAGGTTCGAAAGTTGGCATGGGGTTCACTCCTTTAGAGTAGGCGTGTTTTCAAGACGCCAGGAATCTGATTCAGTCGATCGAGCGAAATCATCTCGTCTGCATGGTTATCGATATCGATGATCGTATAGGCAATCGCATCTTTACTACCATTGATCATATTCGCGATATTGATCGACTCTTGCGCTAACACCGAGGCGATTTGACCGACCATGTTCGGAATGTTGTGGTGAGCAATCGTAATCCGTCGTTTTCCAGTGAACGGTAACTCGACAGCTGGAAAATTGACCGCATTGCGGATATTTCCTGTCTCGAGGAACAGACGCAGTTGATCGACCGCCATGATGGCACAGTTTTCTTCCGCTTCACTCGTCGATGCCCCGATATGTGGTAAGGCAATGACTCGGGGGAGGGACAAGATGAAGGCATTCGGGAAATCCGTCACATAGTTCGCCAGGCGACCGGACCGGAGTACGTCGGCTAACGCTTGTTCATCGACGAGTTCGCCACGCGAGAAGTTGAGCAGGGTCGCGCCGTGTTTCATCTTCGAGAGGAGAGACGCATCGAGTAAACCTGTCGTTGCGTCAACGAGCGGCAGGTGCAACGTGATATAGTCACTTGTCGCGAGAAGATCCTCAAGCTGTGTTGCCCGCTGAATCTGATTCGAGACGCGCCAAGCTGACTCGACGGACATGTGTGGATCATAGCCTGTGACGCTCATGCCAAGCTCGTGAAGGGTGTTGGCTAAGTTTGCCCCGATTGCTCCAAGTCCGACGATCCCGATTCGTTTCCCGAGTAACTCTGTTCCGACGAATTGTTTTTTGTTCGCTTCGATCCGCTCTGGAATATCCGGTCCGCGTAAGTTATTCGTCCAAAGCAGACTCGGAACGAGTTTTCGCGCCGTCAGGAATAAACTGCCGATGACAAGTTCCTTGACGGCATTCGCATTAGCGCCTGGCGTCGAGAAGACGGGAATCCCGCGGTTCGCGAGTTGATCGAGTGGAATCGTATTGACACCGACACCAGCTCGCGCGACGGCTTTGAGACTGTCCGGAAAGCGCATGTCATGTAAATCCTTGCTACGGACGAGAAAAGCATCCGGTTGTTCCGTTTCCCGCTGGACGTGATAGTCGTCTGTGAATCGTTTTAATCCTTTATCCGATAGATCATTCCATAGTTGGACTTGATACATTTAACGTTCCCCCTGTTCAAAACGGTGCATGATATGAATCAGTGCCGTAACCCCTTCGGTCGGCATCGCATTGTAAAGACTCGCGCGCATTCCACCAATCGAACGGTGACCGGCAAGGTTGATTAGATCGTGACGTGCAGCGAAGTTCAAGAAAGCAGCGTCCTCCGATTCACTTCCGGTCGAGAATGGAATGTTCATCCGGCTCCGATCCTTGACGGCAACATGGTTATGAAAGAGATTGGAGTGATCAATTGCTTCATATAACATACGTGCTTGTGAGATGTTTCGTGCCGCGATCGTCTCGAGTCCCGTCTCTTCAATCCATTCGAGCACTAATTTCGTCATATAAAGACTGAACGTCGGCGGCGTGTTATACAGAGACCGTTGTTTTGCATGGATGTCATACCGTAAGTAGGCACCAATCGTATCAGGAACACGATCTAGCAACTCGTTCTTCACGATGACGACCGTTAAACCAGCGACGCCAAGATTTTTTTGAGCGCCAGCATACAACACATCGAATGACTCGATCGGCAATGGTTCAGATAGGATTGATGATGAGACATCAGCGACAAGTGGCACATCGACGAGAGGCGGTGTCTGATACGTCGTCCCTTCGAGCGTATTGTTCCAAGTGATATGCAGATAGTCGGCCGTTGATGTGAACGGACCTTCTGGGATGAAGCGATATCCGTGATCAGCGGAAGAGGCGAGCACTTTGACAGAGGTGTACAGCTTGGCATCTGCAATCGCCTTCGTCGACCAGCCACCGGTATCGATGAAATCAATCCGTCCGGTCTTCGCCGCTAGATTTTGCGGTAACATTGCGAACTGAAGTGTAGCTCCTCCTTGAAGAAACAATACGGAGTACGAATCGGGAATTGACATGAGTCTCCGCAATGATTGTTCGGCTGCATCCCGAATCGATTCGAAGATTGGCGAGCGATGACTCATTTCAAGAACGGATTGTCCTGAATTTTCATAATCAAGTAACTCGGATTGAGCCTTCAATAAGACCGGGGCAGGAAGGACTGCAGGACCGGCAGAGAAGTTATAGACCGTCATGATGAAACACTCCTTCTTGAATTTTCAGAAAATATGTACCACTCAAGTGTAACGGAATGAAAAATGAGAAGCAATTCCAACTGACGATGAAAAGAAAATGGAAACAAAAACATCCCTTGAACCCGTTACGACGGATCAAGAGATGTCAATTGACCAAAGTGCCATTTCCACCCATCAGGCGTAGCACGATAGATGGATACGATCCGGAAACGACCGACGTATTGAGTTGTTCCGTATTCAAATCGATCTTCTGTCAAACTATACTGGATCGCTGTATCGTCAAAGTGATCGATGTATGAAAAATCATCGGTCCGGGATAACCAGCGGATGTTTGCAGGATCGACGTAATGATCGAGGTAGGTCTCAGCATCAAATGACCGTCCTAACGCATCGATGAACGTGAATTCGGGAGATAATAGATGCGAAACTTGTGATAAATCTCCTTTTAGCATAGCATCTTCAAGGTGTTGCAATGTTTGTTCGAGTGTCATGTTACATCTCCTTTCTTCCTGAATCGCTAGTGTAGCATATATAAACAAAAAAAGACCCTGCGTGAGCAGGGTCTAAAGGAAATTAAAGTTTTACAACGTTAGTTGCTTGTGGTCCACGTTGACCTTCTTCAACTTCGAAAGAAACCTCTTGACCTTCGTCAAGTGATTTGAAACCTTCAGATTGGATTGCTGAGAAGTGTACGAATACGTCGTCTCCGCTTTCGCGCTCGATGAAGCCGAATCCTTTTTCTGCGTTAAACCATTTTACTTTACCTTGTTCCATGTGTATTGCCTCCTGCGTGTGACTGGCACACTGATTATTACTACCGTGATCAATTTCATCGAATATAAAGTGAAACACTTCGTATCTCCACCGAACAACAATAATTACTTAATAATATAGCATGCCTCAAACGAAAAAGAAAGGACAAAACAAAAAAAGAACAAACGAAGCTGTTCTTCTCTGAATAAATCATGCAATTAAAGGGTTCATTCTACTCATGTCGAAAGAATATAACTGATTCTTTCAGCGAGTCGGGATATGTTCTCTTTTGCTACTGAGTTGTCGTAATGTATGCAGAATGAATCCTTGAAAGTTCGGATAACGTGTCGGTTGCTCCCAAACAGTGCGGAATAACTGAGTCATCGCGGAATGAATGAGTGCTTCCTCGACTTGCGTGCGACGGAATAGAAGAAAGAGTGTTTTTTCGTAACGATCGTATAATCGTTCTAACGCGACGGAATCGCGTTGTTTGATTTGATTGAGCAAATCAGTGTCTGAATACATAAGTCACTCCTTCTTCGACAGTTTTCTCTATAGTATGCTGTCACAGTAATGTAATGAAACTATTATGTAGATTCCCGCTGGATGAATTATGAAACACTCAAACTTCTTGAACTAAAGATATTGATGGAAGAGGAGGAATAATTATGTTACCTGTTTACATTCGTCCTTATACATTAGAGGATGCAGCGGAGGTCCTTGAGGTGAATTTGCGAAACCGTGATCACTTTGAGTACTGGATGCCAATCAAACCGTCTCCTGAACAATACACGATCGAAGGACAACGAGAACGAATTTACCGCCACCAAGAGTTGATGCGCCAAGATGCTTATTATGCGTATGGCGTCTTTTTAAATGAGACAGACCAATTGATTGGGGATGTCTCGGCGATGTTCGTTCAGCGTGGACCAGCCGAGACATGCATGATCGGTTATCAACTGGATGCCACCTTTTCTGGTCGAGGATATATGGCTCAAGCAGTCGGATTATTCGTAGATCATTTATTTGATGTCCACCAGTTCCACCGGATCCGTGCTGAAGTCATGCCAGAGAATATCGGCTCGATCCGTGTCCTTGAGAAAGTTGGGTTTCGCCAAGAAGGAATCGCGAAACAAAATCTCTTCATCAACGATGCCTGGGAAGACTTTATTTTGTTTGCTCTATTAAAAGAAGACCGAGAGGAGTCAAAACATACCAATCTCTGATTACTATGCTAATCTGCGCCAACTTGTCGGAACGCAACGTCTTTTTACACCATGCGTCGCAGCGATCATTCGAAACGAAGCAGGTCATATCCTCTTTCAGGATCCAGGAGGTCCGTTTTGGAGTTTGCCTGCTGGAGCGATCGAACTGGGAGAATCTCCTGCGCAAGCAGTCATTCGTGAAGTCTATGAAGAAACGGGTCTATTCGTCCGACCGGTCCGACTGATTGCGACATTCGGTGGAGAGGCGTTTCGTTTGACGTACCCGGACGGAAACGAAGTTGAATACGTAGCGACAGTATTCGAGTGTAAGGTAGTCGGGGGAACGCTCGAAGCCGTCGATGGGGAATCCAAACAACTGGCATATTTCCCAAAACAGGATCGTCCTCCTTTGGCACTGCCTTATCCTGATCATATGTTTGAAGCATCCGAAGCAACGAGCTATTTTGACTGGGAAGAACATTGGTTGACAGATTTACAACGTCAAAATCGGTAAAATCCGAACGTTTAACCGGATATATCTGAATAAAGTTCTTGAAAAACCTTAAAAACGCGAAAATTTCTTTGACACTATGAAGACAGTTCGTTATAGTAGTCAAGGGGCGAATGATTATCGCCGATATATTAAAAAATATTCGTAATTAGAGGTGTTATTCATGGATGTAGTATTCGATTATGAAGATATTCAATTAATTCCAGCAAAATCAATCGTTGGTAGTCGTTCGGAATGTGATACGTCAGTCGAGTTCGGTGGTCGTCGTTTCAAGCTTCCGGTCGTACCGGCAAACATGCAAACGATCATTGATGAATCGATCGCTTTGTTCTTAGCAGAAGGCGATTATTTCTATATCATGCATCGATTCGAACCGGCTCGTCGTTTGGCATTCGTTCGCATGATGCAAGAGCGTCAACTGTTCGCTTCAATTAGCGTCGGTGTCAAGGAAGAGGAATATCAGCTGATCGAACAGCTCGCAGCAGAAGGGCTGACTCCGGAATACATCACGATTGATATCGCGCACGGCCATTCGGAAGCCGTCATTCAGATGATTCGCCACATCAAGTCGCTTCTACCAGCAAGTTTTGTCATCGCTGGTAACGTCGGTACACCGGAAGCGGTGCGTGAACTTGAAAATGCAGGAGCCGATGCAACAAAAGTCGGGATCGGACCAGGTAAAGTGTGTATCACGAAGATTAAGACAGGATTTGGTACAGGCGGTTGGCAACTCGCGGCACTTCGTTGGTGTGCAAAAGCAGCAAGTAAACCGATTATTGCTGATGGTGGGATTCGGACGCATGGCGATATCGCGAAGTCAGTCCGGTTCGGTGCGTCGATGGTCATGATCGGTTCACTCTTCGCAGGGCATGAAGAATCGCCTGGTGAGACACATGAAGTGGACGGAGTGCTCGTCAAGGAATACTTCGGTTCTGCTTCTGAGTTCCAAAAAGGGGAACGCAAGAACGTCGAAGGAAAGAAAATGTTCGTCGAGCATAAAGGAAGTCTAGCGGATACATTGATCGAGATGGAGCAAGATTTGCAATCAGCAATCTCGTACGCTGGCGGAAACAAATTGCAGGCGATTCGCACAGTCGACTACGTCGTCGTCAAAAACTCGATCTTCAACGGCGATAAAGTATATTAAAGTGATCAGTTCGCTCTTAACGGAGCGGACTTTTTTTGTTTCTTTAGCATAACTCTTCCATAGGAGGGGTATACATCAAATGGACCAAAAGATTCGGAATATTTTGGATAGGGAGTGATTGACATGCTATTTGAAACGACATCGTACTTAATTGAAAAATTTGCCACTGTTCGTAACCAAACAATCGCCTTGATCGAACCACTCGAAGCGGAGGATTTCGTCATCCAAGCAAGTTCCGACGTTAGTCCACCGAAATGGCATATCGCCCATACGACCTGGTTTTTTGAACGAATGATACTACAGGAATATAGTGAAGGCTATCGCGTCTTCCATCCGAAGTACAATTATCTATTCAACTCGTACTATAACTCGATCGGTCCTTACCAACCTCGTCAACAACGAGGAATGCTGTCACGTCCAACCGTCGAAGACATCATTGCTTACCGGTCATATGTCGATGGACAAATGGTCGAGTTCTTGAAAAAAGAACGGACTCCAGAAGAGCAACGGAAAATCGAAGCATTAGTCGAGATGGGACTACAACACGAACAACAACATCAGGAATTGATCTTGATGGACGTGAAGTATAACTTTTTCACGAATCCGTTGTTACCTGCCTATCAGTCAAAGTCGCGGGCAACAGATGTGCCTGAAAATGCAGTCAAGGAAACATCTTTTATCCAATTTGAGGAAGGACTCGTCGAGATCGGTCATACAGGAGACGGTTTTGCGTTTGACAACGAGAGTCCACGTCATAAAACGTGGCTGTATCCGTTTGAACTCGCGACGCGTCCTGTCACGAATGGAGAGTATTTGGCGTTCATTGAAGCAGGAGGCTATGAAAAATCAGAGTACTGGTTGTCCGACGGCTTTGCGACGGTTCAAAAAGAAGGCTGGAAAGCACCATTATATTGGATGAAGGATGAAGCAGGGGAGTGGACGATCTTTACGATGAATGGTGTCGAACCACTTCGTCTCGATGAACCGGTCTGTCACGTCAGTTTTTATGAGGCGGACGCTTATAGTCGCTATATAGGGAAACGGTTGCCGACAGAAGCAGAGTGGGAATGGGCTTCTCGCCAAGTCGATTCTGTCACGAAGCGTAATATGATGGGAAGCGAGACCTTCCATCCGTTAGCTGTCGAAGAGTCAGAGACGACGCTTGCGAGCATGTTCGGAAACGTTTGGGAATGGACGTCGAGCGTTTATAGTTCATACCCAGGCAGTAAACCGCTCGAAGGAGCACTTGGAGAATATAATGCGAAGTTCATGTGTAATCAAATGGTACTGCGTGGAGGCGCGTGTGTGACGCCTGACGATCATATTCGCGAAACATACCGCAACTTCTTCCCGCCTGATAAACGTTGGTTATTTGGCGGCTTCCGATTGGCAGGTGACATGTGATGCGGGAAACAGTCATAGGTTACGATTTATATACGCCGCAACAAAACATGCGTTTAGAAGTCATCGAAGGTCTGTTGCAAGAACAAAAGGTCTTACCGGCAAAATATTTTTATGATCACATCGGATCCCAGCTGTTCGAACAGATTACGCAACAACCGGAATATTATCCGACACGAACGGAACTCGCCATCTTGGAGCAACATCGAGCGGAAATCGCACGAAGTATCGGGGATGTGCATACACTGATTGAATACGGAAGTGGAAGCAGTCGTAAAATCCAAATGTTACTGGAGACATTTACACATTTAGACACGTATATGCCCATCGATATTTCAAAAGATTTCTTAATGGAATCTGCACGCCAATTGTCGGAACGGTATCCTGCGCTGCATATTAAAGCGGTCTGTGGGGATTACTCACAATCGATCTCCTTACCGGTCGAGGAGTCTCAAAAACGAGTCATCTTTTTCCCGGGATCGACAATCGGAAACTTTGAACCGGAGGAAGCGATGCGCTTCTTACGTCATTCCTCACGAATTCTTGAAACAGGAGATGGATTCTTGATCGGGGTCGATTTGAAAAAGTCTATTGACGTTCTTGAACGAGCTTATAATGATGCAGCCGGCGTCACAGCAGCATTCAATTTGAATATGTTGACGCATTTGAATCAGATGCTTGAGGGAACATTTGATGTGACGCGATTCGAACATCATGCTTTTTATAATGAGGAAAAAGGACGAATCGAAATGCATCTTCGGAGTCAACTCGATCAACTCGTGCAAGTCGGAGATGTGACGGTTCCGTTTAAACAAGGCGAAACGATTCATACGGAAAACTCTTATAAATACAGTAAAGAAGAGTTTGAGACACTTGCCCGTCAAAGTGGTTTTCATTCAGTTAATTGTTGGATCGATGACGATGAACGATTCAGTGTGCATTATTTAGAAAAAATGTAACGGCGAAAAAACTAAAAATACTCCCGCTTGTAAGCTTCTGTGTAGAAGCGATGAAGGGGAGTATTTTTGTGAGTGGAAGCGTTTATTCGATCCGAGCGCCTTCTGGAATCGGATGTTCCGGTACGACGAGGATCGGCATCCATTGTTCCGAACGTCCGATCTCAAGCAACCGCCCTGACTCTTCAGGCTTACGACCAGGTACATTCAACACGGCAATCGCTTGTTTTCCAAGCAACTCATGGACATCCGGGCGAAGCGATTCCCAAGCGAGTGAAAAAGAACGCGTAAAGCCGTCGAATTGTAGTTCAAGCTGAATCGAGCCGTCTGTGCGATTTGAAATCGACTGGATTGTACCAACACGTATATCTAAAGCATCGAATAATTCAAGAGGAACGATTGGTTTCATGGACAATGGTGTACTTCCTTTCAAAGTGAAGTATAGAGTGGGTCAGGAGTCGAGAGAGACGTAGGTCGGCTCATAAGTCGTCCATTCGATATCAGGCGTTTGATGACGTGCAAGCTTCGCTAATTGGCTACCGAGGTACGGTCCAATCGTCAAACCGGATGCACCAAGTCCGTTCGCTAGGAACACGTTCGGATGATTTTGAAGCGGTCCAATCACCGGCAGGGAGTTTTTCGTATACGGGCGTAAGCCGATACGCAGTTCATCAATCGTCGTTTCTTCGAGACTCGGTAAGACAGGTAAAGCGCGATTCAATAAGGTATGCATCCCTTTGACGGTCGGTTTCAAATCATAATCGGTCTGTTTTTCGTGTGTTGAACCGACGATCAATTTCCCTTCGTGGATGGAGACGAGATATAATCCACGTTGTCCCATGACGACGGGCCATGTCGTTGATGTAGAGTCCGTCAAATCAAGTTGCAGAATCTGTCCCTTCTCCGGATGCAAATCGATTTTAAGCTCAAGTGGACGGAGTAGGTCATTTAACCAGACACCCGCCGTTAAAATGAACTGTTCTGCCGAGTACTGTTCATTTTCCATAGTTATACCAGTGACGACTCCCTTGTCTACGACAAGAGAAGCATCTCCTTCTAGGACGGTCGCACCGTGTTCGACAGCACCACGAATCAGTGCAGCACACAAGGCACGTCCGTCAACGCGGGCACCACCGGAAACGAATAAGGCATCCTCGATCTGTTCGACGAGTGGAAAGAGCGTTTTGACACGATCTTGGTCCAGTCGTTCGATACGTTCGATGGCAGGAGCTTCCGGAAAACGGTTCTGCGCAATCGTCTCCATCTTTTCGATTTTTGATGTTTCATGTAAGGCGATCGTGCCAACTTGCTGATAACCCGTACTGGTCTCACCGAGTGCTTCCAGTTCAGGAATCAATGTCTTGTAAAAATGAGCCCCATTATTCGCTAATTGGTACCATGCCTTATTTCGTCGCTGTGTCATCCATGGACAGATAATGCCGGCTGCCGCATGAGAGGCTCGACCAGGTTCCTTCCGATCGACGAGTAAGACGCGTTCACCAGCCTTCGATAAATGATAGGCCGTCGAGGCACCGAGAATGCCGGCGCCGATGATGATATGAGTGTACATGAGAGATTCAACTCGATTCTGTTCAATTGGAATATCTTATATTGTAGCAGTAGAAGATCCGGACGACTAGCAAGAGCGGGTTTCCAATCTGTAGCACATCGAATGATGGGAAATGATGGGGAAAGTGAACCATTTGGCGCGTCATGACGTATACTAAATATACAGTTTCTAAAAACTGTGAATTAGACGATTAGAAACAGCTGAATTCGGAAACATACCCTTATAGGCATCATGTCCTGTCATCATCGACTTTGAAACGGTCCATCATGAAGGAGGGGAAGGCAATGAATATGAGTCAAGCCATCGTACGCAGACGCTACACGGATCATACTTTATTTTATTCCGCCATCCTAATCTGGAAATTGCTATTCTTCCTGCCACTGCTCATGTTCGTCAACAGCGGCACGGACCATGTGTTTCAAATGTACTTCGTACCGTACCTCACGGTCATCTTCCTATTTCGTGTGATGACCTACTTCGCGACCTATAAAGCATCTTTCATGGAGATGACGGAAATGGGTCTCTCGTTATCCTTGCTGATCGCAGATGTATATTTGATTGCGTTGTTCGACATTCCACTTCCGTTTGCTTTAATTATTCTTGCGCTCGCTTTACTCCACTTCAGTGCGGCATTCAGTCGTTTTCGTTGGTTCCGCCGTCGTCTTTGGTTGAATCGGCATCTTGAGATTCTCAATTATTTGACGGATCACGGTGAAGTACCCATTAAAATCGCTGTCATGGCAGAAGATGAGATGCTTGTAACGACGAAAAGCGGTAAAGAATTTACGTATCGTCAAGTATATTGGAGCGGCTTTTATATTGAACATGGTTGATTGCTATATAAAAAGGATTACTCTTTGGGGAATCTTTTGAGACTGAAGACAAGTGCAATTGTTCTCTGACGAGAAGGATTGCGCTTTTTTTGTTCGTCTCGCATCGTTTTCCTGGGACAAGTATCGCGCCGCTTCGCTTCGCTACAGGGTCGCTCTTGCTTGTTTTTCCCTAGGAAGCGATGTCGAGTGAACAAAATGCTTCTCGGTCCTTCTTCCGGATATAAAAAATGACGCATTACACGCCACTCCTACAGGAAAAAGTGCGATTTTGCGCTGTCAGAGACAAACAAGACCCGTTTTCCTGCTCGAATGGAGCGGGAAAACTGGCTTGTGTCTCGCCTGAGGAAAGGGCGTGAAAAGGTGTGTCATTTTTTGAGTCAGTTCATTTGTCTACAATCTGAAAGGATTTCTCTTCGAGGAAATCCTTTTTTTGTTGCATACGAAAAAATATAGTACGCTTACATAGGAAAAGGGGGAGAAAAAGTTGATTCGTTGTATACTGATCGATGCGAATGACACAATCATTTTGACCGATGATGTAAGTCGGATACAGGAGTCGGGCATCAAACGTTATTTCGTTGATTTCGATCAACCGACAGACGCAGAGAAGCAAAAATTGATTGAGGTTTTTGATTTTCATCCACTGGCGATTGAAGATTGTTTTCATTACTTGCAACGCCCAAAGCTTGAATATTATACAGAACATAGCTTTTTTGTCCTTCATGCGCTCGATGAAGGAACGTTGACGAGTCGTGAAATCAATTTGTTCGCAAGTGATCGGCATCTCGTTAGCTACCATGAGCAATCTTCACCAGAAATTGATATCGTGTTTGGACAGTGTAGCCAACGCCTCGACAAACAAGAAACAGTCGACCTCGTACATAAAATCATGGATAAGATCGTCGACGGGTATTTTCCGATCGTTCATGCGACGGAAGATGAATTGTTTGCGCTTGAGGAACGCTACCGAACGCGTGGCAATGATCGTCGGTTGATGGAGGAGATTTTCGAACTACGCGCGCGGTTACTTCGAATCTCGCGGACGGTCATGCCGATGCGGGACTTACTGTATCGTGTCGTCGAATCGAAGCGGTTATCGATTCATCCAAAGAAACAGGCATTCTTTCGCGATTTGTACGATCACTTACTGAAGTTATCGGAAATGATTGAATACAACCGATTGATGACCTCTGAGTTTCGGGATAACTTCATCTCCCTCAACTCGTACCGGATGAATAGCATCATGAAGACATTGACGATCTTTACGACGATTTTCATGCCGTTGACGTTCATCGCCGGTATATATGGCATGAACTTTGAACATATGCCAGAACTGACGACCCGGTATGGTTATTTTGTGACGTTAGGGGCAATGGGACTCCTCGCTTTAGGGATGATTCTGTTCTTCAAAAAAAATCGCTGGTTTGATGAATAAGGGGGGATGTAAGTGGATATTCGACAATTGCTCTTTTTTACGACGATCGTCGAGCAAGGCTATAATTTAACGCGTGCTTCGAAGCACTTGTCGATCTCACAACCGGCGCTTAGTCAGATGATCCGCGATTTCGAACAGCTGGAGCAAGTAGAACTGTTCATTCGAAAGCACGGACGATTGACAGGATTATCGGAAACGGGACGTCAATTGTATGAGGATGCGAAGATCGTCCTGACACGTCATCAAGCATTGATGGGACATCTGCGTGAACGCTCGAATGTCGTCCGAGGGAAAGTCCGTCTCGGAATTCCCCCCGTCATCCTCCCTGTCTTATTTTCGCAGTTGATTCCGAAGTTCATGGCGGAACACCCTGGTATTGAACTCGAAATCATCGAAGAGGGGGCGTTTGAACTCAAACGTCGACTGTTACTTGAAGAACTCGACTTGGCCATCTTGATCGAACCGGGTGAATCCTATGGCATCGAACGTTTTCGATTGATCGAAGATGAGGTCGTCGTCGCCGTTCGTCCGAATCACCCGTTTCAAGCAAAAGAAGCGCTATCCTATCGTGATATCGGAAATGAACCACTCGTCATCTTGAACGACCGATTCATGTTACATCATCAAATACTATCGGAGTTTCGTAAAGTGCAGCAAGAGCCGAATATCTTCTTCATGTCAGGGGCATGGGACTTGTTGATCGGGATGGTCCAAGAACTTGACGTCATCTCGATCCTACCGGAGCCGATACTACGGTTTCATCATGCGGATGACATTAAAATCATCCCGTTCGACCCACCGATGTTATGGGATGTCTCATTGAACCGACTCGTTGGGACGGAATTACGTCCTGTCGTCCGGCACGTTCACCAATACATCGTCCACTATTTTCAGTCGTACTGGCCAACGCCATCGCGTTGACGAGAAGGCAATCAAAAAGGGGACTGACTCAAAAAAAGAATGACTCGTCTATTCACGCCCTTTCCTCAGGCGAGACACAAGCCCGTTTTCCTGCTTCATTCCAGCATGAAAACGGGTCTTGTTTGTCTCTGACAGCGCAAAAATGCGCTTTTCCTGTAGGAGTGGCGTGTGACGGGTCATTCTATTTTTACGAGATAAGGGTGGCAGAATTATGATCTGCCACCCTTATCTTTGTAGAGACTGACTGTTGGGTCAGCCTCTTTTACGTTGGAGCAATCGTGTTTCAAGAAGTGACGTGTTGCGTCAGACTGCGAATCTGCTTTGCTGCTTGTTTATAAGGGGTCAGCGTCTCTTGTGCCTGTAACGTCGCGCGTTCACTCTCAAGTTGCTCGAGTGTTTGACGTAACAGGTGCTCTGAAACGGCAGTCAAAGAAACATTCAGATGTGCCGTCGCGACTGCCAGCAAGCGTTCTTCTTGAGTGGCAGTGTACGCGAGTGCTTCTTGTTTGGTTAATGTCGCGAGCTCTTCCTTCAACTGCTCCTTCTCATTTTTCTCAAAGAAGGCTTTCGTATTCCGGAAATGACGTTTGACGCCGATATAAGGAGTTGCATCTTCGAAGGGTCCGTCGAACGTCATTTCGTTTAATCGAGAGACCGTAACAGGCGCGAGCTGGAAGGATTCGTTCCATTGCTCTAGTAACTGTTGCTCCTCTTGTTGACGCCGGATCAAGGATGCTTCGAGCCATTGATCGACACGGAAATGCGTGACACGGAGCTCTTGTTCAAAATCGAACCGAAGGAACGTCAACAGTTCCGTTAACGCATCTTGTAATGCTGCTCCTTTGCCAGTTTGAGCAAAACGAACAGGGTTATAGGCTTCCTTGAAAAAGTCAGGGAAACGGTAATAAATGCGTTGTACGACATGGTGCAATAGCTCATGGATCTCTGCTTTGAGTGCAGGTTCGATCACAGCGGCGCGATTGTCTTCGAAACGATCCGTGACCTGCTGTTCTAGAGCAGATAGCTCAGCCAACCGTTCTTCTTTTCGCAATAGATTCGCTTCAGTCGCAGCGATAAATCGTTCGAGTCGCTGGACGGTCTTTTCCGTCTGCTCAGACAACGAGATTTTGGCAAGACCGGTCAAATCCTCTGCAAGGAAGTGATGGAATGCCTCCTCGAATTCGGGTAGACCGGAAGTTGAATCCGATAGCTCTTGTTGCTTTTCGGTGAGTCCTTGTAAGCTCGAGACGCCATACAGTCGGGGCGACCGAATCCCGAAGCGTTGCAATTCCGTCGCGACATAGTTCAAGACATCTTGACGTTCGCTATCTGAAGCAGCGAGATCAATCGCATTGACGAGGAAGAACATCTTATCGAGTTCGAAGGCGTCTTTGACACGACCGAGTTGAATCAAGAATTCACGGTCAGCGCGGGCAAAGGCATGATTGAAGTACGTGACGAATAAGATCGCATCCGCGTTCTTGATGTAATCAAAAGCGACATCAGTATGACGGGCATTGATTGAATCTGCTCCTGGCGTATCGACGAGCGTCACGCCGAGACGTGTTAACGGACTATCGTAATAGAAATCGATGACATCTACGAAACAGCTTCTCTCTTCCTGCGCGACATACTGTTTAAAAGCGTCTTGATCGACCGTCTGAGCGGTACCGATGAAGGATTGAACGGTAGGGAATCCTTTCAAGAAAGCACGCAAGAACGGGTCCGTCAGTGACGCGGCACGTGATAAGAGCATATCGTATGCCTGTTTCGTTGACTCGAACGTCATCGTTCCGACCATCGCTTCATTTAAGTCTTCCAGCATCGCTGCTTCCGACTTGAACGTGACTTCTGCCACGCCGTGCGGGTGTGCAGCGTCAACAGGATGAATCCGGTTGATCGATGCGGTCGTCGGATTCGGAGAGACCGGGAGGACCTTGTCTCCGAGTAAGGCATTGCAAAACGACGATTTCCCAGCACTGAAGGCACCGAATAAGGCAATCGTGAACGATTGGTGTGTCAGTCGGTCCAATTTGTCATTCAAATAAGCGACGGCATCTTCAAAACCTTGAAGACCATTTAGATGCTGACGGATTTGAGCGACGTCTTCCGGTGCATAACGGACGGCTTGTTGCTCACTGATCGTCGTCGCAACTTCAAACGCAGTAGTTTCTGTCACCGATTCATACCCGGTAAAGGAAACGATCGCCGCTTCTTGCTGAATCAATTGCTCCTCCCAAACTGAGACTTGCGTCCGAGCCTGTTCGAGTTGTTGGTCAGATGGATTGGCAACGCCATGCTCATATCGCTCGAGTGCTACGGTAGCCTGTTGCCATGCTTGAACGCTATTCCATTTATGCTGTAGTGACGTCTGTTGTTGCAATAGTTCAGCTTGTTCTTTCGGGAAAGTTGCCGTCAACTCTTGACGAACAAGCTCACGCCACGCGTTCGTTTCCTTGACGAACCACGCTTGTGTCTGTTCGGCGACACGATTCGTGAACTGGAGCACTGATTCACCTGTGATCGTAATACCGGTTGGCAAGGCACTTTCGAGTACGGAAAGCGGTGGGTCGAGTGAGAGCTGATCGATTGCGACGATATGCGTATCCTGCAGGAGACCAAGGTCACGTAATGATTGTTTCATCAAGTTACGTAAATGAAGCGAAATTTCGGAAGCGGTCACTGTCTGATAGGCACGGAGCACGTCTTGTGCGATCTCTGCTTGAGCCGCTTCCGTTTTTTTCGCGCTACGGAATAATCCAACCTTGAAATCACGCTGACGTGACTCGAGGAAGCGGCGCATCTTCTCGCGTAACTCAAATGGCATCAATGTCGCATTTTTCAAGAGTTGATCCCGATGAAGCGAAAACGTCTGTACCCAGCGGTCCGGTTGGCGTGCTTCTAATTGTTGCGAGACACGCGTTAATTCGGTTTCGATTTTCGCCGGATCCCGTCGTTCAGCGTCATTCAATTGCTCAGCCATCGTCTCGTGTGTTTCTGAGACGAGACGTGTGAGATAACGTGTATGCTCCTGGTGAAGACTTTCGAGTGTCAAAGCGGCAGAAGTCAACAACTTCGGTTGAGCGTCGCGAATGCTTTGTTTGACGAGCTGTTCGACTTCCGTGAAATCGTTATGCGGATGGGCTGGGTCCCGTAGGCTCGTAAAGAAGATTCCTTTCGGCACGACACCGTGTTCAGCGAAGGACGCATGAACCGAGCGGCGGAAGGCGTCGAATGATAGTTCATCGTTACGATGTTTATCGATTTGATTGACGATTAAATACAATTCCGGTACGGCAGCTTGTAATTCATCCGTCACCATGAAGTTCAATTCGGATTGAACATGATTGTAGTCCATGACGTAAAACAAGATGTCAGCCAAGTGAAGGGCAGACTCCGTTGATACACGGTGGGCATCATCGACCGAGTCGACGCCTGGCGTATCCATTAAGACGAGACCAGGCGGAAGCGCGGACGCGGCATGCGTCAAATCGATTTGTCGGACATCACCACTTTTCCCAAGCGATTGAAGATGCTCCTCTTGCTCTGTTGCTGTCAGACGAACAGGTGGCTGTTCATGAAAGTGAACGATTGCTGAATCCATCTCACCTTGCTGAAGTGTTACGATGTTTGCACTCGTCGGAATCGGACTCGTCGGTAAGACCGATTCACCCGTCAAGGCGTTGATCATGCTCGACTTTCCAGCCGAGAAATGACCAGCAAACGCAATCGTGAACTCTCGTTTTAATAGTTTGCTAGCAAATTTATCTAGTTTATCTAAACGGAGTTGATCCGTTGAAGGTTGAATCAATGTGGCGAGTGAAGCCGTCGCCTCGAGTTGGTTCGATAATCGTTCCTCAAATGAGCGCATGCAATGAAACCCCTTTCTTTCAGTCATCGTCCAGTGTATCACGATTTTTTCCGTTTCGTCATCCTTCTGCAAACGTCAAAAAACGATTCGCCAAGGAAGAGGCGAATCGTTTTGATCGGGGGTCAAGACGACGGAACGATTTCGTCCGCGCGTGTCGATTCTTGTTCCGTCGAATGAATCCGGCGCAACAAGTGTAATTTGAAGAGATACATGACGAGCAGGTGAACATTCGCCTGTGTTGCCTTGTAGAGTATCCACGGTAGCGCAGGGACGAATTCATGGATGGCGATGATACATTCCTGCGTACCGGGAATTTGCCGGAATTCAATCCGACCACGGCTGTCTTGCTCGACTTTTGCGAACAATCCGCCGGTAATCCGGTATGTCGCCATTTGTCGATCGTGAACCGGTTCCTTCGTCAATTCAAGCAGCGGTTGTTCGTAAAACGGAATGTGGATTCCAACGACTTGATCTTTCACGGTTGACGATAGGAAAGGGCGGGCAAATGATGACAACCAGTTCATATAATCGTCAGCTGCCCAGTCGGCATCGCGATCCTTTGGCAAAAGAACACGTTGTACCGATCGGACGTCAAGGACGTCTGGTGTCGAAGACGACGAGGAAGAAGATCCTTTTTGTTCCTCCTCCTCTTTTAACGCATCTCGGACTGATTGTTCGAATGTGATTTTGCCGTCACTGATGCCGGGAACCATTTTTTTTGGATCCGCAACCATCTCATGGACCATGCTTTCAACGAGTGGATAGACGGTTTCTTTTGGTTCTCCGGACACGAGTGTCACCCAAAGGCGGGATAATTTAACGGTCAATAAAGGAATATCGATCGTCGGTTGTCGTTTACCCATGATGTCGGCTGTTTGAAGGATCATCTCTTTATAGGTCATCGCTTCCGGTCCACCGATATCGATGGCCCGGTCTTTGACATCATCGCGATCAACACTTTCACCAAGAGCATGAATGACGTCGGGTAAGGCGACAGGATGTGTCTTGTTACGTGTCCATCGTGGGAGTGCCATGACGGGTAAGCGTTTGACGAGTTTCGATAAGATTGGGAACGATGAACCTTTAGGACCAACGATTAACGCAGCACGGATCGTCGTCACCGGTGTTCCGTACGCACCTAGAACGCGTTCGACTTCAAGTCGACTCTTTAAGTGACGCGATAGATTTTCTGTTTCCTCGGGGATGATACCACTTAAGTAGATGATTTGCCGGATGCCGTTTTCTTTTGCGGCACGGGCGAAGTTATCGGCTAACAATAAGTCCATATTCTCAAACGATCCTTGTGTCAATTTAGCAGATGGCATCATCGAATGGACGAGGTAGACAGCGATGTCTGCTCCTTTCATACCAGCGATCGTATCGTCTAGAGAAAAGAGGTCGCACGATCGCCATTCGACGCGTTCCTCATTGTCCTTGTCGTCACCATTTCGTGAAAGGGCGATGACGTCATATTTTTTCTTTAGTTCGTTCAGTAAATTGTGACCAATGTATCCGGTGGCTCCGGCTAAAGCTAGGCGCGTTGGCATGGATGTAAACTCCTCTCTTATATCTGTTGTAATGTACCCCCAATCGAGTCGGTTCAATCGCAAGAGGATATGCTGAGACGATTCAGTTGAATGGAATAGGGAATAGTAACATATGGAAAAGAACCAACAGGAAGTATGAAAACAAAGGGGGCTTCAACCATGCAGACGATACAATTCATGCAAGAGGGACATGAACGACGATTCGATCTGTTGTGGAGACGATTAAAGCCGAAACAACGAGAAGATGCAGCGATGGTCTCGATGCTGTACCTTGCGACAGGACAGCCACAAGTGCTCGAACGGTTCTCGGATTACTTCTTTCCGGATAGTGGTGAGTTTTTTGATCGTGAATTTCTGGCTGAACCCTATCCGAGTCCAGCGTTAGAAGCAATCATCCACTTGATCGTCCAATTGTATAATGGACGAACGACGATCACGATCATCGAGCTGATTGAACGATTGGATGAGCAACAGATGTCGCTCGTACTCGAAGCGATTAAATTGCGGGCATACGGATGTCAGATGCTACAAAAAGGTGCGAAATCGTAATGCCACTCGTATGAATCCGATTGATGAAGAAACTCCTCTTCATCAATCGGATTTTTTGTGAGGGAAGAAAAGTTGTAAGTTCAAGAATCGGTAAGAAGATGTTCGTGAATCAGAGTTCATTAAAATAAATCGCCATGAAAATAAAAGCTAAGTTTATTCACGAAGAACTAATTGAGATGGGCGGTGACTGGAAATAAGATGAAAGTATCAGTAAAAGGTGGTCTAACTATGGAAGGAGTGACATCATGCAGCTCAAAGAATCGATCTACTTTCACTCACCGATTTTCATCCAAAACTTGTTGACGACTTTACAAGGACGTCGCCTGTTCCATGAACGATACGGTCCCGCCTATCAGCAACGTTTACAAGAACTGAAACAGAAGTTAGGACGACCGCATGACGTTCGAGCAGAACAATTGCATCGATTAAACGACTTCCTTTCTTTTTGCCAAACACATAGTCCATACTATCAGGAATTGTTTTCTACCATTGCACTAGAGCTCCCGCTAAAATCGATTGACGAACTAAAACAGATTCCCCCTTTGACGAAAGAAATCTTACGCCAACAAAATGAGGACGTCCATGCGCACGTCCATGCCCCGATTCTCGGAAAAACGGGCGGTACGACCGGTAAATCGATTCAAGTGCATTATACAAAGGAAGACATGCAAATCCGGATGGCACATCTTGACTTCTTCAAGTGGACCCATGGAGTCGATCAAGGGATGCGCCGTGCAAGTTTTACCGGTCAAACCCTTGCTTCCCCGCAACAAAAGGCACCGGTTTATTGGCGGACGAATAAAGTCATCAATCAGATGTTGTTCTCGATCAAAAACATCAATCCGAAAACCGCCGCTGCATACATCGAACAACTGAATCGGTTTCAGCCGGAATCGATTGATGGTTTGCCTTCAGGAATGATCGAAGTCGCACGTTATGCTAAAAAATATGGGATGACCTGTACGTTTCGTCCCAAAGCAATCTTCCCGACGGCTGAGATGATGACGGCAGAAGAACGAACGCTCGTCGAAGAAATCTTCCATGCGCCGATCTATGATCAGTATGCGTCGTCAGAAGGGGCACCGATCGTCGCCGAATGTCCGTATGGGAAAAAACATTTACATTATGAGATGGGAATCATTGAACGCGATGAGGACGGCGAAATCCTTGTGACGAGCTTCGATACGCATGGTACACCACTTGTCCGTTACCGCGTTGGCGATCGCATGACGCTTAGTCAGGAAACGTGTCCTTGTGGTCATCAAGGTCCGATCATCGCTTCGATCGACGGACGGGGGAGAAGCTTCATTCAACTCAGAAACGGGCACCGTGTCTTTGAAGGCGAACTTGCGGGAATCGTTCGAGCGTTCCCGAACTGTATCGAACGCGTGCAATACATTCAAGAGTCGCGGGATGAGATTGTTTTATTATATGTTCCGGATGAACGATGCTTCGAGAAAGAACATGAGAAGAAACTCTTTTTCGTTCTTGACCGACTGTTTGACGGACAATTGAATGTCGTCATGCGCGCGGTACCCGAAATTCCGAAAGAAATCAGTGGAAAAACGTTACTGATTAAACAACAGTATGCATGACACACGAAAAGGCGAGATCACCGATGATCTCGCTTTTTCATATGTCCTGAAACCGTCAGTCGCGTGGCCGCACCGGAATCCAGATGGCAGATTGATAATCGGCGGCAGACGGATCGCCTGCCGAATAAACTTCGAGTTCAGCGTGAGGTAGAGGATCATATCCATGCGATGGGATCCACTCTTGATAGATACGCTGCCACATCTCTTGAATGGCATGCGGCATCGGACCAACGACCGGAAACGTCGCCCAAAGACTCGCCGGAATCGTCATCGTTTCCTGACCGGGCAGAACTTCCGTTGTCGTCGTCGCGATCCAATAATCCATCGATGCTTCGGTGAAATTGGAGCAGACACCAATCACACCTTCAATCTGACCGTCATTTTGTTTAAACAAGGTAGCATCTTGACCGGAATGATTCACATCATTCCAAAACAACGGAATCAGTTGTTGTTGGGCACCATCTTGCGTCGGGAAATGTTTTCGCCATCCTGAAATTTGTAAAGTCGGTCGTTCGATGAGTTGGTAATCCATTTGCTCCAGTCCCTTCAAGGTCACCTGAATGCTCAGGCGGTTATAGGCGTGAATCGGACGTCGCTCGCTTCGCATCAACGTTGGCGAACAACCATGCTGACGTTTGAAAGCTTTTGTGAAAGCTTCCGGCGTCTCATAACCAAAACGTAAGGCGAGATCGATGATTTTTTCGTCCGTCTGTGTCAATTGTTGGGCAGCGAGCGTCAGACGTCGCCCCCGGATGTATTCCGGTAAGGTCATCATCGCAAGTAACGAAAACGTCCGTTGTAAAGGATACGTTTGCATCTGCGCCACCCTTGTCAAAACGTTGAGATCGAGCGAATCTTCTAAATGATCTTCGATATAGTCAATGACGCGTTGAATTGATTCGAGCCACATCTTGTCACCTCCTTGTTTTTAGTATAATAGAGCGATGATCGTTGGACCTGTCCAAGGCGATAGTAATTTGTCAGGATGCATGTTCCCTTATTTTTGTCATATTCTTGTCAGGTACATAGGCTATCGTAGAGACATCGAAACCGTTACTTCCCTTGCGAAAGGACGTGATGACATGGGTATCAAAGAGCAGATCTACAATCGCTCTCCTCTATTTCTCCAGCACCTCTTCACAACCCTCTATGGGTATCAATTGCATCGCGAACGTTATGGACCGGCCTATCAAGAACGGTTCCGGATGCTCCTCGAACGAGAACATACGACGATTGACGTCAAAGCGGAACAACTTGATCGTTTAAATGACTTCCTTCACTTCTGTACGGAACACAGTCCCTATTACCGTCAGCTCTTCACTTCACATGGCATTCGCCTACCGTTAACGGACTTATCCGAACTAAAACATATTCCTGTACTATCAAAAGAAATATTACGAACGCACATGGAGAACATTCAAACAGATGTCGCTGCGCCAATCATAGGGAAAACGGGCGGAACGACAGGCACGTCACTGCAAGTACGATATACGATACCGGATATGCAAATTCGCATGGCCCATCTGGATTATTTCAAGGCGACCCACGGTGTCTACCGTGGCATGCGACGAATCAGCTTTACGGCACAGGATCTCGTACCCGAGCGTCAACAGGTGGACGTCTATTGGCGAATGAATCGAGCGGCGAATCAGCTCTTGTTCACGGTGAAACGATTATCCCCACGGACGATGGCAGCGTATCTTGAAGCTATCGAACGTTTTCAACCAGAAACGATCGATGGTCTTCCGTCAGCGATGATTGAGCTCGCCCGGTTCGCGAAGCGAGAAGGGATCCGCTTGACGTGTCAACCGATTGCGATTTTTCCGACGGCTGAACGCATCGATGCGGAAGAGCGCCAAGTCATCGAAGAAGTGTTTCACGGACCAGTCTTTGATCAATATGCATCGTCTGAAGGGGCACCAATCGTTTCGGAATGCCGGTTTGGTCAAAAACATCTGCATCATGAGATGGGAATCATCGAACTCGATACAGACGGGGAGATTCTCGTGACGAGTTTTGATACACACGGCACTCCCCTCATTCGCTACCGGGTCGGAGATCGGATGACGCTCAGTCAGCGCACCTGTTCCTGTGGTCACCCGGGACCAATCATCGAATCGATTGATGGCAGGGGGCGGGCATTCATTCAAAAACCGGATGGGCAAAAGATTTTTGAAGCGCAACTGTCGAGTCTCGTTAAACATTTGCCAAACAGTATCGAGCGTATTCAATATGTTCAAATGACGACAGATAGCGTATCGATCTACTACGTTCCTGACGCAGAGCGGTTCAGTCAGTCAGACGAACGACTTCTGATGGAACGGCTGTACCGTTTATTCGGTCGTGATATCCATCTCGATGTACAAGCCGTATCTTATATCGATGCCGAGGAAAGCGGGAAAATTTTACTCGTTAAATCAAGTTTAACAGGATGAAGGTAGTGGGCAGATCGTGACATCTGTCCGCTTTTTTAATGATTTTTCATCATACCTCAGTTAAAAGTACATGTTAAAACACCTCCACTGTTAGTACTTCTAAAAGATGTACCAATATAAAGGTGTTTTAGATTACCTCATTCATTCAATTCGTTTTTGATATCTCTTACCTTTTTTAAAAGCCATTTTTTATTTTCTTTGTCTTTTACGATGATGAAATCTTCTGTTCCTTTAACAGAATAAATGGTGGACCTGACTGAAAAAAGATTCGATTGACTGTTCGCTTGGGGCATTTCATATGCTTTTGTTTTCTTTAGTATCGTGCTAATTTTTTCTCCTTGTTGCTTAGATGCATCCAATTCTGCTTCTGTTCCGTTATACTCTTTGTTATTCACAATGGCGATCATGGCATAACTAGCTTCGTCCTCTGTACCGGTTTGACTGCATCCGAATAAAAATCCAATGAACACAATGACAAATATCTTTTTCATCGGAACCTCCTTATATGAGTATTTGTTGAATAGGAACGTAAATTCATGATAGGTAAAAGTCGCTTCCCTTACCAAATATAAGGTAAAATCAGGAAAAGGAGGGGGATAGATGAAACCTCAGATTTTACTGCTAGGCATGTTCCATCTCGATCGCCCGGCCAATGGAGATCTGATTCGTCCGTCGATATTTGATGTCAGATCAGAACGACGGCAACGAGAAATCCAAGAAGTCGTTGCTCGATTGAACGCATTTCGACCGACAGGCGTTGCTCTTGAGACGGTAGCCGAACGCATGAATGATTTGCAACATACATATGAAACCTGTCAATCCGAGAGCGACTTAACCGATAATGAACGGCAACAAATTGGTTTTCGCTTAGCCCGGATGGCAGGATTAGCACATCTCCATGGGGTCGATTGGAACGAAGTCGTACCTGGCGTACCGGATTTAGGAATCGTCCGTTCACATCATCCGGAAGCCTTTGAGACGATCGTCGCGGCTGAGATGAAGCGGACAGAACAGTTAGAGCACGCGATGGAGCAGTTATCCTTCTCCGAATGGCTCGACCGATTGCACGCTGAAGAAACGATTGCAGCGTCGGCTAGAATCTATGATCAAATCGAACGACTGGAAAGCGGGCGGATTTGGATCGAACGCTACTGGCAAGTCCGCAATCAAAAGATCACAAATCGTTTACTGCAACTCGCTCAGACGAACGAGCGAATCGTCTGTTTGTACGGTGCTGCGCACCTCCCGTTATTACGACAGTACTTGAATGAATCGAACCAAGTCGAAGTGATGACGTGGAACGATTGGAACAACGAAAAGGAGTGTATGTAAATGCTATTTCACTACCATATCTGGACACCACATTTGGAAGAAACAGAAGCCTGGTACACGGCACGCGGGTTTCACGTTTCCCAGCGCATCGGGAAGAAGGACGGAGAATTTTCTTCGTTTAATCCACCTCTGTCATGGAATGATTTTCGAGCGGATCAAATTTTATTCCGAATCATCGAAATGAAACGGGGGGCGGTCAACGTGACGATCGGATTCGGAAAAACGGTTCGCTTCGATCACATCGGATTTTTGATTCAGCCTGGTGACGTGCAAACGATTCTCGACCGCGCAGAATCGTTATCGTTCACGGTCCAAGCGAACGAGCGTCGGACGTTCTTGCAGACACCATACGGATTACGGATTGAACTGCAAATCCATGAAGATGCGATTGCGGATACTGATGGAACGACACTTGAGCGTCTCGTTCTGGCGACGCCACGAGAAGGATTAGAGGCGGATTTAGCGAAACTGTTCGATCAACCGATGTCACAAATCCAAACCGTCCGCGGAGAGAAGACCGTCTTGCAAGAAGCAGTCTTTTCCGACGTATCGCTAGTAGGTACGGATCCGAACGGTGTTCAGCTCGTCTGCTCATAATCAACGAATACTTTAATCGGGAGATCTGGTGTTCCCATCAAGGCAGCGAAGCAACTGGCGAGCTCCGAAAACGAAGTCTCGTGTTCGAACAAAGCGGGCAATGTCGCGTGACGCTCGTCTGCAAAGAGCCAGTCTGCGTGCTTGCGGTAGTCCCAGCCGTCACTCGATGCAACGATCTGAAGTTCTTTCGCGTGAAAAGCGGGCGTCAACGCCAAGGCTTCCCGGTTGCCGTCCGATAAGACGCAGATTGAACCATGAGGACGGACAGCGGATTGAAGCTCGGCAAAGGCCGCTTGACGTCCGGAACATTCGATGGCGGCGTCATACATACTTGAACCCGGTGTGACAACACGTGCACCTAATTGACGCGCTAACTCCGCTCGGGACGTAAGCGGCTCGATGATATCAATCTGACAAACATCAAAGTAATGCCGTAAGTAATGTACCGTCAGCAAACCGAGCGTACCCATTCCAGAAACTAAGACGCTAGAATCGGGCGTCAATGTCAGCTTTCGGACGCCTTTTGCCGCGTCGCAAGACAGGATCAGAAGTAAAGCTTCACGCGGTGAAATGTGAGCAGGAACCGGGATGACCTTCGATTCAGGAACGATCGCTTGATCTTGATGTCCATAGAAGCTGACGATCCGATCACCCGGCTTGACGATTTGGACCGCGTCACCAACAGCAATCACTTCGCCGTAACTTTCATATCCGGTCTCGAGTGGATAATCATAAACGGTTTCGGTTATATCCTGTTCCAGCCATTGGGGAAGTTCGGCACCAATACTGATGGCACCGGCTAAGGTGCGGACGTGGACGTCATGGATGCCAAGCGGCGGCAGTTCCCGAACAAGATAACTAGGCGTCTTCGACTCAACAAGACAGCAAATTGTTGTAGTGTTCAACATGTAAACCTCATTTCATTGTTGGATTGATTACATATGGATCAAGCATATACCACTTTACTTGTAAAATATAACAATTCGAAACCAGAAATGATGTAGAATAAAAAAGAAGAGGGGGGAATCAAATGGCACCATTATTAATTTTGGCATTGCTCGTGTTCGCATTTTTGACGTTTCGGTATAGTAAGATCCTCGTCCGAAAGGATATCTCTGCCGCAAACAAGCGACTCGCGATCGTCTTTTACCTGATTGCGGTCAGTGGACTCGGCGCTGTCGTCTATTTTAACGTATAAGGAGGACCATTCATGCATTCAACGACCAAACGACGAATCGGTGCGTATATTATCAACCAAGCTGTTTATCTTGGACTTTCCGTCGTCATCGAAAAAACGGTATTACGGCGTGTGAAGTCAGAAGTCGTGCACGCCGTCGTCACACAACCGACGATCAGTTTTCTAGGAGAAGTCGCGCAATTAAAACTTTTGAACGGAAAATCGATTGGTGGTCAGATCTGTGGCATTCAGGTCGAAAGCGAGAACGGATTGCCGTTGACGACAAAACAAATCGTCCGCCGAACAGTCTATCGTGATACGGTCTCGCTATTTAAGATTCGACCGTACTGGAAACCGTTTCTTGAGAACGGACAACGATTACCGGAAGATGACTTCGCGAGAACGATCGTCCGCTTGAATCAGGAGAAGCTAAAAAATGAAGCTTGATTTTCATGTCCATATCGTCCGATCCTCTCAACCAACAGGAGCCATCCTGCTCTATCATGGTTGGGGTGGGACAGCTGTTTCTTATCTAGCGTTTGCTGAGCAACTCGCTGACGAAGGATACGATGTCTTCATTCCGGAACTCGTTCGACATGATCAACGAGAACCGTTTGATTATCCGTTTGATTCAGAAGTAACGACGACCTATTTTTGGACGGTCGTCGAAAAATCGATTACGGAAGCGACAGCTATCATCGAACAATCAGGCTGGCATGTTTCAGATGTGATGGCAATCGGCGTCTCGATGGGTGGGTTCATTGCCCATGGAATCATGGCACGTCAGGCGATTAAAGCGCTTGTTGCGATCAATGGGGGCGGTGCCTATCTTGAAGCGGAACGTCAATTCCGCGTTCGTGACGGGCGACCTGCCATCAAACAGGAGGATGTACCATGGAAGCTCGATCCGATCAGTGTGATGGATGAGCGTCCGCGATTGCTCCTGCACGGCGATGCCGATGACATCATTCCACTATCGATCCAGCAGTTTTATCACGGGACAGCTGTTCAAGCAGGTATGGCGCAAACGACCGTATTAGACGTTTTTCCAGGTGTCAACCATACCGTGACCGATGCCATGATCAAGCAACTGATTGCATGGCTGAAGCACGTCAAACTTCAAGGGGCGACAGATGGACTACATACGTTTTCTTCGCAGTAAGGTCGGTCAAGAAAAGTGATGTTGAACTTTGCGGGTGGCATCGTCTTCGACGAGGAGGGGCGCATTCTTCTTCAAAAACGGCGAGAGCAACAAGCATGGGGCTTTCCCGGCGGCGCACTGGAACTGGGAGAGTCAATTGTCGAAGCCGCACAGCGTGAGATTTTTGAAGAGACCGGTTTTCATGTCACGATTGAACGTTTGAGTGGTGTCTATTCGAAGTACGAAGAGATGTATCCAAACGGGGATGTCGCCCAACCGATCGTCCATTTTTTCGTTTGCCGAATCAATGGGGGGCAATTGACGATTGATTCCGATGAATCACTCGATATTACTTTTTTTGAAAGAGACCAAATGCCAGAACTCTATAGCGAGTTGCATCAAACAGCCTGGAACGATTTTTTGACGGAACTGGGTCCGGTTTTTCGATAACGCAAAAATCCCCCCTGATGTAAAAATCAGGGGGGATTTTATGTTCTCCATGTTCAGCGTTCAAAGCCGCCTTCGGAATGAATGATCTGTCCGGTCACCCAGTCACCGTCAGGACTCACGAGGAATTGGATCAATCGTGCGACGTCTTCTGGCGCACCGATTCGCCCGAATGGAAAACTAGGTTTAAGCGCTGTCCGTGTTGCTTCATCCATCCAAGTCGAGTCTGTCGGACCCGGATTGACCGCATTAACGGTGATGCCAAGCGGTGCTACGGCTGCCGCGTAAGTCTTTGTAAATGTCGACAAGGCACCTTTTGTCGTAGCGTAAGCAATCTCGTCAGGCATCGGACCGAGATCTTGTCCCGATGTCAGTTGAATGATACGACCGGACGTTAGATGTGCTTCAGCGAATCGTTTCGTGAAACGTGTCGCAAGCAACAGCGGTGCCCGGAGATTGACGGCATAGTGTTGATCGAGACTTTTTGCATCAAGCGTTTTCCAATCCGTCATCGTCGAATGGGCAGCGTTGTTGATCAGGATGCTTGGTGTTCCAAAGTCTTCAATGCGTGCGAATAAATCGTCAGCAGCATCTGCTTGACCTAAATCTAGCTCGATCGCAAGGACGCGGGCACCTTGATTTTCGAGTTCGGTCGTAAAACTAGCCGCCCAATCCGCTGTTGCTTTAAAAGAAGTAAAGACCAAGTCATGTCCGGACGAGGCAAGCTGGCGGCAAATGGCAGCTCCGATGTCGCGTGTCTGACTGGCACCGGTCACGATGGCAATCGGTCGTTTCGTCATATGTACGCTCCTTTACATAGATACATTCAAATAAATGAACGGTTCCAAATGTTTACAAAACCAGTATAACGTAAGAAAGACAATGAACAAAAGCGTTATCATGATTTAACATACTGATTAAATGCATGTTTTGACCTAAAGTGTGGTAAAGAAAAAGTGTACGAAATTATTTGTTAAACAGATAGGGAAGGATGAATCAATCATGAAAGCAATCGTCTTATTTGACGGGGAATGTAATCTCTGTGACGCGAGTGTCCAGTTCATCTTAAAGCGAGATCAAGGGTACCATGACTTTGCTTCATTGCAAGGGGAGACGGGGCAAGAACTCGTAAGGCGCCATCATCTCCCGGAAACGATCGACAGTGTCGTTGTGATTGACCGAGGTGTACCGTATATTAAATCCGATGCTGCGTTACGGATTGCCGGTCATTTAAGAGGTGGGTGGCATCTGTTAAGTATACTTCGGATTGTTCCACGTCGACTTCGGGATCGTGTCTATGACTTCGTTGCAAATAATCGCCATCGTTGGTTCGGGCAAAAACAGCAGTGTGCACTGCCGTCTCCGGAGACACGTGCTCGATTTCACGACTAAATATGAAAAGCCGCGACGAATCGGTCGCGGCTTTCTCTCTGTTCATTGATTCATCACATGTAACCAGTGACAACTCGGCAGCGGATCGCCGAGAAAACTTAAACCTAAATCATGGGCTTGGTGAATCGTCTCGAAACAATCGTCCCCTTCATCTAAGTACACTTCATGATGCGGTGATTGGAGATGTGTTCCTGCGATACGCCAAAGATTTGAACGATGTGCCACCTTGATCTCGTAGTCGATGTTAGGTGAGACGACGAGCGGATTACCGACAGAATGGTGGAGTGTATACCGAGTTGGTGATTGATTTGATAAATAGACCCGCTGTGTCGAGGCAACATCTTCTCGATATAACTGATGGCGAGCATCAAAAGAGCGGGTAGGATTTGCTTGTTTTGATAGTTGATGAGTAGTTTCACCACTACATGTCAGGACTTCTGTAAAGGTGCGATACTCTTTAGAAAAAGGCGAATATTGTCGCGCATCGCCTTCAAAATATCGATGCGGAGAAAACGGATTCGGATTCACGAGAATCGGAGGAGCAATGAACGTCAGTACACGTAATCGGTATGAAGAAACCTTCATATGTGAAGCGGATAGTGGATACAAAGAAAAATAGAGCACGAACTGTTCAAATTCTCGTTCCCGGTCTTGTTCTTGTTTTATCTGATTCGTAACGCGGGCGAACTTCTCGATTGTCCGTGCGAACGGCATCGCTTTTCTAGAAATGGGACGTAACACCCGGATTTCGAAACGTGTAAACCGTTCAGGGTCAATCGTTCCTTGCCACTCGGGTATCATAGTTTGACCTAACCGATGTCCATCTTGAAATACCGTATAATGCGATACTTCTGGAATTTCACCCCATAACAGTCGTACAGCATGATCTTGTTGGATCAGGACAGTCATTTTTCGGTTCCAGAACAAATCATCTGTACTTGAAACAAGCGCGGTGACGATGCGTGTCTTCGAATCTGAATCGATCAGTTCGAATGACAAAGGCTCAAATAAAGGAAGTGTCTCCGTTTGATAGCTATTCGAGTTTTGAATGAAACAGGGTCTACCATTTAATAAGAGACGGACGTTACTTGTCCCTTCCCAGGTGAGACAAACGGTTTCTCCACTTTGTTTGATTTGAATGTGATTGATGTCAATCATGAGACTGATCGCTCCTTACACGAATTCTGAAAGAAAACCCCTTCCACTTCAGGATCAGAAGGGAAGGGGGAACGTCATAATAATCCTTTAGCGACTTCTAGTTTTTCTTGATCGTGTTTTAATTGTTTTTTCAAGTCATGCGCGTGATACATATCGTGATCGATCATGTATCCGGCGATCGCAGCGTGAGTCTGAATGGCTTTGTTCAGTTGTTCGGTCAAGACTTTCCGCACATCAGGAGAAGCCGTTTCCGTAATCGCGACAGCATAAGCACGGACAAGTGATTTACTGCTGATCAAGAAGTCTGTCGCAATCAACTCGTCTCGTTTTTTACTGGGACGATTAATGGATTGAAGAGCTTCATTCATGAGAACCGCCTCCTTCATGATCTGCCAATAGCCTTTGTAAATCGTTTAATGCTTGTTCGCTATCTTTGATGTCTTGAGCAATCAATTTTTCAAGCGTCTCATCTTTAACAAAAGAACGAACAGCAACAGCTTTAACGAGACAAGCTTGTTTCATCGTCATGATTTCATGGATTTCGAGTGTTTCATGGATTGCAAGTGGTGATTTAGCCATCGGTCTCACTCCTTATCATGTAACATCCGTTTGACAGTATCTTTAACGTTTTGCATTCCTGTTTTTTCTGCTAGGTCGTGATGAAGTTTGTGTGCTGGTACCTTCATGTTCGGAATGTTTCCTTGCGGTGCAGGATTTTCTAGATGAACGAATTCACCAGTTCCATCTTGTGCTTCCCCTTGAGCCCAGCGACCTTCTTTTGAAGCTGTTCCTTCCGATAGGTCCCAGAACTCATAAGCATGCGGTTGCGCTTCCATTTCGTCTTCTGGTGCAAAAGTAGCCGGCACGACGATTCCGTTTTTTGTCTCAAGTTCTTCGATCGCAGCCATCCATTGATACTGGTGATATCGGTCGCGAGCGAGCATTTTACGGAAGGTAGCACGAACGCCTTCATCTGTCGTCATATGATAGAGGCGGGCGACCTGAAGGCGACCTTGTGATTCAGCATGTAAGTTCGAGCGCATGTCTGCCAATAAGTTACCACTGGCGACGATATAGGATCCGTTCCATGGAATGCCGTTTGCGTTCGATGGCAATCCACCGAGACCGCTGACAAGTAGGTGCTGAGGATTCATTCCCCCGAGAATTGCTGCTGTCGCCGGATCTTTGGCAGCTTCTGCCTGATCATCCGGTGACGCCCCGTCGAGCAATTGAGAAATAAGGGAACACAGCATCTCAACGTGTCCGATTTCTTCCGTCCCGATATCCATCAGCATATCCTTGTACTTTTCTTCGCCTCGGCAATTGAAGCCTTGGAAGAGATATTGCATCATGACCGTCATTTCACCGAATTGTCCACCGAGTACCTCTTGCACGGCCCGAGCAAGTTTTGGATCGGGTCGATCTACCTTGACTTCGAATTGTAATTCCTTTTGATGACGAAACATGAAAAGACCCCCTTTAAGTTTTAAACATATAAAAGTTACACATGTTATATACCTTAATCAGTTTCTTTCAAACCTGTTTTCACCTTATTTTTCGTTATGCTGAAGTGATCGGTTAATTAAAGTGTTGTTTTTAGGTTCATTGACCCACTCGGTGATGTTATTGAAAATGAAGGATGTCTCATTCAAGATGGACTGTCGCCACTGTTTATTTTTAGGAATGTAAAGTGCATCGAACCGCTCTCTAATCCGTCGAGGGGCAACTGCTTGATTGAAAAAGAGACGATTTTCATCAATCGTTGCTTTCAATGTTCGGAGTAGGGCGAAAGGATGTTTTCCAAGCGTCCCACACTCTACGGTTAAACCTAAAAAACCGATATCGCGCTTTTTTGTTTCTTGATACAGATAGTTTAACCATTCCCCTTCAATCGCATAAAACTGTTGATCTCGTGGTTGATCGACAATCGGGTAATGTGTATATCCTTCTACTTCCTTTGCGTGTCTTGGATCATCCGATGACATGACGAGTTGGACTTGCCCCGCTGGTCCATAACCAGTATGACAGTCGAGCATCACGACGTGTCGGTAAGTAGATAGGGTATCGACGAGACGACTTAATACGTCAGAGAAGTAAGCGTCTGGCGTACGTCCGCCATAATAGAATCCGGTCGGATGTTTGAATTGTCCTAGTGTCGCAGCCTTTAAAAACGCATGTGGACCTAGACGAATCAAGTCGTATAAGACATGTAACGTAAACGGCACATAATCCAGACGACGCCCTGAACCTGGTCGTTTTATGAACAAAGACTGTAAGTCATCAAAACCTGGATTACGTAAATCTGCCTTTGAAAAATCGTGAATCGCATTTCGATTTAAATTGAGGTTATGATGTGTTTCTTTACGATGATGTTTCATCCCGTACGCATTAATACCATGGATCAGCAAAACATCGACTTCTCCCGTATTTAGCTGTTTCATATGGTCTGATAAAAATTGAAGTTGCATGGCACTCCCTGCATATCCTTCAATTCCGTGTAACCCACTCGTTAGGATCAATAATGTTGAATTGTTACCGGATTGCCCATGCCACCAATCGGAACAAAGCGATCCTTGTTGTTTGAGTGATTCATGAATAAGTTTCGGATAATACCGAGAGAGCATTTCCTTCGAAGTCTCATTGAAACGTTGGCGTGCTGTTTCATACGTACCAGAAAAATAATGCAACATCGTTATTCCCCCTTCATCAAACTTAAACTTGAAGAGCAATCAAGAGATAATGTCGAACTGAGAATTTCTAAAGCATGATCTTTTGCAACGGCGGTTTCTGCTGCCGTACAGTCTTCAGGAACATGAATAGCATATTCTCGCATGTAAGCGTCGTTTGCAGTAAATAAGATACACATATCTGTCGTTAGACCGGTGATGATAAGACGTGAGACTTCCAAATGCTTCAATAAAATATCAAGTTGGGTCCCGAAAAAGCCTGAATGTTTTGGCTTGATGATGAAGTAATCGTTCTCTTCTGGGTGCATTGTTTCGATGAGTACATCGCCAAGACCACCGCGGCACTCATCAATGATTTGGTTAACATTCTCTTGCCACAGACCAAAATTATCATTGACATAAATCACTGGGATGTTTTGACGTTTACAATGTTGTTTTAATTTTGAGAGTGGTTCGAGGACAGGGAGCGTCTGTTGCAATAACTGCTCAGCTCCTTCGAAATCCATCTTATTGATGACATCGATGATCAACAATGCTGTATTTTCTTGAACAGTCATGGCGGACTCCTCTCATAAAAAGGTGACTAAATAATGATACGGCGAATAAAGCTGGGCTTTAGAGATAAAAATCTCCGAAGGGGAGGCTGATTCACGGGCTCCCCGGACATCAATTAAACAACGATAAATGAGTGATTCCAACTCTGCGATGAAATCAGGATATTGATACAAGGCATCCTCCATCCGTCTTTTACGGTGATCTTCCATCAAGACGATGCAGGGATTGGTCTCTTTTAAGGGTATTGCACTGAAGACAGTTTTTTGCTGTTTAAAATCTTGATTTAAACAGCGAACGATTTGATTTAAATCAGCTTCCACTTTCTTCACTTCCTAGTTGTAGATTATTCATACTGTTCTTATACATGTTATTGGTTGTGTTCCACTCTTCATCACGAGGTAAACGGATAAAAAAGTCGGATCCTTTTTCGATTTCTGAATGAACGGTGATCCGTCCGCCGTGCGCTTCAATGATTTCCTTACAAATCGGTAAACCGAGACCTGTTCCTTGAACTTGGAGATGATCTTCATGTTCGACGCGGTAATATGGATCAAACAGATGGGGAAGATCTTTTTTGGGAATACCATACCCGTCATCGCTAATGGTGATGACGATTTCAGCTTCACAGCACGCTAACGAGACCTGAATGTTCGAACCGGCTGAAGAGTACTTTATTGCATTATTCAGGAGGTTTAATAAGACTCTCCGGATTTTTTCTGGATCAGCCGTGATCAGGCAAGGACCATCGCTTTCGATTTGTATATGATGCGTCGATGTCGTGACGTTCAACCATTCCGTTAACTCAATGAGCATATGTTCGATGCAAAATGATTCTAACTGATATGATTCTTTTTGATGACTGAGTCGCTGATAATCAAGGAATTCGGTTAACAGTTGACTAAGTCGCTGTGTCTCACTCCGCATCGTCTCTAGATATTTGCGCTGTTTTGAAGTAGACAACGTCCGATGTAACATCAGTTCGCTAAACCCTTCAATGGACGCAAGCGGCGTTCGTAGCTCATGAGATAAAACCGAAATGAAATTTTGCTCCCTTTTGGCATAATTGACTTCAACCGTACGTTCACGAAAAACAAATAAAATCCCTTGTCGATCGGACAAAAATTCTGTATAAAGTCTTACATGACGATCGTCTGACATTGAAAAATCCTGAGCAGGAACGACTGTTGCGTGCTCAAAGCCTGCTTTGATTTGTTCGACATAGGCATATAACGCATCTGTTTCGAGAATCAACGGTTCGAAAGTTTCGATGACGAATGCTAAGTTTTCGGATTGTTTTTCAGAAGGTGACCAGTTCGGGAACAATTGATGGAACATGTGATTCGTAAAGATATTTGTGTTCGTCACATCGACGAACAATATAGCTTCTCGAAGACCATTTAAGATACGTTGAATTAATTGATGATGATCTTTTATACGGATATCATCAAGCAACCGCATCAATCCGATATTTAATAAATGTGTCGTTTTCTGAAGTGCGATTGTCTCGGTGAAACGATGATGAAATTGTAACGTCAATGTACCAATGAATTTTGACGGACTGTGTAAAGGGAGAGCACACAACGTCGATTGTTCCTTCTTGATTAGATGGAGCGATGTATCTAACTCAGTCTTCGCTTCTAACTCTAGCCGCTCTTGGTCAAATGTCGGTTCGTCTGATAAGGCGATATGTACAGGTTCAAAACTTTCCGACTGTGGTGAAAAATGGATATGCGTCGCCCGAAAATGACTACCGATTGCTTGTAGCCAAGTGTGAAGACCTGACATTGATTGATGGCGTAAAATTTGAGTAGCTAACTGGTTTTGAAATTGAAGTTGTCGCTCAATTATTTTTTGTTGATAGAAAGACTCTTGAAGTTGTGAATTAACAGCTTGCGTTTGCTGATGTTCAAATGCGAGCAATGTCGTCATTTGTTGCATCGATCGCCCAAGTGAACCAATCTCATCGTGGCGGTTCTGGAAATCATGATGTTCCAATCGATCAGGTTGTTTCGTTTGATCGACGAGATCGAGTAAGTCCGTTCGAAAAGACCGCACAAGTCGTAAAATCAAGTAACTGAGAAGGCAAAAAGCGATGATCATCACACCAAAAGCATAACGTAAAACTTCAACGGTTCTTTGTTGTAGTGACTGTTGCGCTTTTCGCTCTTCATCATGAATCAATCGAAAATAGTCATTGATAGCGGAGTCAGATTGTTGAACCAGCTTTTGATTATCCGTGAGTACTTGCAACGTGAGTTCCAGTTCCAAAAATCTCGCAAATTGAACGAGTTGATGTATAAAGCGTTCGTCCGCTGGATTTGAGTAGCGTTGACTAAATGATTGAACCTGTCGTTGAAAACGTTCCAACCGCTGCTTGACCTGCTTGAGATCAGATTGATCATTAAAGTCAACTTGTTGAATTTGAAGATTTACTTGCTGTGCTTCATTCCAAAGCGTACGAGCTTTCGTTTTTTGTAGTGTTATTTCTTGAGATGAAGCACGGTGTTGCTCGAGTTCTTTTTGAGAAAAGTAAAAGGTTAGGGCGCCAATGCTTGCAAAAATCAAGAAATTTGAGAGTAACAAGATATAAAATCGATGGAACAGACTTGATGAAAGCCACTTCATGACTAGACCTCTTTCTAAAAAGATATATAAACAAACGATAAAAATACATGTTTAAAGAAATCTTATCATAGACATTAAACATTCTGCATGAATTGCTTCATCGATTAAAATATCATTTTGCCTTTTTCCGAAAAAATCCCTAGATTTTGACACTTCATATCCTTTAAGATAAACGATATACATATGTGCAAAATCACTCGAAATGACACTTCAAGCCATACTATTGATTGTGAAAAGGAGGAAGCTTCTGTACTATGTTTATATAAAGGAAAGAAAAAGAAGGTGAAATGGATGAAGATGACTCGCTCTACGGACTATGCCATTCGTGTGCTTATTTTCGCAGCGTCGCATCCGAATCGGCTCGTACAAATTCAAGAAGTGGCAACCCATTATGATATTTCTAAAAATCATTTGATGAAGATTGTCCATTCATTGAGCAAGTTTGGTCTCATCATTTCCGTACAAGGTCGTAATGGTGGATTCAAATTAGCGAAATCGCCAGAGACGATTACGTTAGGAGAAATCGTTCATTTATTTGAAGAAGTCTCCTATCTTGAAAATGTGACAGTTCCCAATAAAAATGGTAGTTTGCAAAACACACGTCAAGCGTTCGATCAAGCATTCATGTCCTTTACGGACGCGTTGCAGGCATACACGTTACAAGATTTAATCGCGCCGACGATGAACGACTGAAGAGAGAGTCAGAGAGGGATAGATGATCTCTGACTCTTTATCCGTGTACATATTCCAGTCATGCAGATTTTTATCAGATCATCATGTTAATTATGATTAAAACTAGTATCTTTTATGTTACTATAAACAAGATTCGGACGCTATTCGAATCTTAATTTTGAAACAAAAACATGTACACTTTGTACTTGTTTTTGTGGTATAACTTTACAGGAAGGAGGGGATATTTCCAATTCACCTGCTTGATTTCATACAGGACTCTTACTGTCCATTCAGATAAAGGATTAAAGGCATTCGTCCATTGATCCACGTAAAAGGGAGGGTTTCGGAATGTCCGAAATGACCATCGAAATGTTCGTTCATTTCATTCAACACCTAGTGCATTCTCCACGATTCGTCGTCCAGCGTCAGCATGAACATGAGGACGCCTATATGTTCGAAATTCGTGAGTTGAATCTATCGCGTGTCTCAAAAGCCGTATTACTTCATAAGACAGTTGATCTTCTTCATGAAAAGACGTCAGAAGATACACGCGAAACGTTGACGAATGAACTGGTCACTCTATCACAAAAGACGTTAATGAAGTCAGATACGATTGCGATGCTTGAAGTGCAGTCCACGATACAGGACTCACTGCATCTTACATTTTCACAGAACAAAAAGATTTGGTTTTCTGGCATTCTTGATACTGAAGAAGCGATCAATCGGTTCACAGAACGTTTTCAAAGCGTCATAAATGACGATCGAACGTCTTATTAAACAAAAGCAGGTCGAGCCACATCAGTGGTTCGACCTGCTTTTGTCTTATCCTGTACAGAGCATCAAGACGTTACCGTCGGGATCCGCAAACGTAAAATAAGCAAAGTCATCGAAACGTTCGATGTCTCGAATGATGGGTGCGTGTAGTGACCGCACAAACTGATAGGATGCATCGATGTCCGTCGTATAAAAATTAAACAAGGCATGGGGAGAAGGGTGATGTCGGTACGTTGCGTCATTCGTATGATCATCGAGCGTCAAACTCGTTGGACCCTCTAGTGGAAGATTGTAGACAGGTGACGAGACGCGCGACGCATCAAACGGCAGCTGCAGTAACTGGTGATACCAAGCGGCGGCACGTTTCACATCCTGAACATGCAAAAAAACAGCGTTCAAGCGGGGCGCAATGAGGTGGGTCGAAATTGACATCAGAATCTCCTCCTTTGTTTTCATACATGTTCCTTTCGATAACCGCCTCTTAATTCCTCCAATCCCTATAAATGGAATATGGTATGATATATCAGGAAAATCATTTACGAATTGGAAAGGAATGATGAGATGGAAACCATCATCTGTACGACGTGTGGTGTTGAACAAATCAATCCGCAACGCGAAACATGTCCGATTTGCTTAGAGGAACGACAGTATGTCAATCCAACGGGTCAAACGTGGACGACGCTCGCTGCCATGCAAACGTCAGGAACGTATCAAAACGTCATTAGCGACGACGGAGCAGGCGTCTATGCGATTCAGACAACACCGGCGTTCGGTATCGGTCAGACGGCATATCTTGTCCAAGGAAAATCGTTCAACCTGTTATGGGACTGCATTACATATCTTGATTCAACAACGAAAGAGCAACTTGACGAATTTGGCGGAATTCAGGCAATTGCTTTATCACATCCGCATTATTACGCGACACAAGTCGAATGGGCGGAAACCTTTGACGTGCCGATCTATATTCATGAAGATGATGCGTCGTTCGTGACGCGACCAAGCGAGCGCATCGTCTTCTGGAGTGGTGAACGCTTGGAGTTGACGGAAGATTTGATGTTACATCGCGTAGGTGGTCACTTCAAAGGAGCAGTCATTTGTGAACGAAAAAACGCATCAGCGGGGCTGTTGTTGACAGGAGACATCATTCGGATCGTTGCCGATCGGGCATGGGTCAGTTTCATGTACAGCTATCCGAATGTGATTCCGCTTCCGGCAAAGACGGTCGCGCGAATGGCAGAAACGTTACGTCCGCTTCACTTTGAAAAATTATATGACGCCTTTCATCGGAAAATCGAAACCGGTGCGTCTGAAGCAGTAGCGCGCTCTGCAGAGCGGTACATTGCTGCCTTAAACGGGGACTGGTTCACGACATGAAGTCGCGCTTGATCGTCATCCGTGGGAATTCTGGTAGTGGAAAAACCACGCTTGCAAAAGCGTTACGATCGGTCTTACCGGATAGCATCTTATTCTCGCAAGATGTCATCCGCAGGGAGATGTTGAACGTAAAAGATGGACCAGGAAATCCGGCGATTCGCTGGATCGAAGAGTTGATCGGACTTGCTGACGGACGCCACGCGACGATTCTGCTGGAAGGAATTCTTGCACAGGACTGGTACGGTGAGATGATTGACCGGTTGGAACGACGCTTTACTTCACGGTACGCGGCGTATTATTTTGACGTCTCATTTGAAGAAACGGTTCGTCGCCATGAAATGCGCCAGCCCACGGAGTTTTCTGTGACGGATATGAAACGCTGGTGGATTGATCGGGATCACCGCCCGACAGATCGTCTAATTGCTGAGGATAGATCGATAGAATCCGTGATTCAAATGATAAATCAAGAGCAAAAGGGGAGAGCGAATGACACACTACATTTTTGACATGGATGGAACGTTGTTTCAAACGAATGCCGTGCTGTCGCATGCGCTAGAAGAGGTCTTTCAAGAGTTGCGTCAAACGGGGCGCTGGGAGGGGGAAACCCCACTCGCCCTCTATCAGCAGATCATGGGCGTCTCGTTGCCGGAAGTCTGGCAGACGTTACTAACGGACTTTTCAGCCACAGACCAACAGGCTGCGGATCACAAGTTTCGACGTAGCTTAGAGCAGGCAGTCAAAGCGGGGCACGGTCGCTTATATCCAGGAACGGTCGAGTTGCTCGCTCGTTTGAAACAAGCGGGTCACTCCGTCTATATCGCCAGTAATGGGTGGCCATCCTACTTGTCAGCAATCGTGACGACGTATGGACTTGAAGCGTATATCGATCATGTCTATAGCATTGAAGACATTCGTTCCGATGATAAATCAGCACTCGTACGGGAGATTTGTAAGATGCACGATATCTCGTCAGGCTACGTTGTCGGTGACCGCTTATCTGATTTCAAAGCGGCGCATGCGAACGGGCTCGCTGCAATCGGTTGTCAGTTCGATTTTGCACAAGAGCAGGAACTCGCAGTCGCGGACCGCGTCGTAAAAGAGTTGAGTGCTGTCTACTAAAAAGAGCCGTCTTCTGTGGAAGGCGGCTCTTACTTATAGCTAGCAATTATTCTGCCCACCAGAGGGCATCGTTTGGTTTCTTCGCGATTGATGCGACTTCTTTTTCACTCGATACAGTCGGATGCGATCCTTTAAGTGCTTTTCCGGCTGTATTTTTAAAGAAGAAGAAGAACGTGACGAATCCGATGACGCTGACTGCTGTTAGATAGAAAGCAGGAGCAAGCGGATTTTGTGTCGTATGGACGAGCCAAGTCGAAACGAGTGGCGTCGTTCCACCGAAGATCGAGACCGAGACGTTGAACGTCACCGATAGTGTCCGGTAACGGACATCCGTATAGAAGATACTCGGTAGAAGACTTGGCATCGTTCCTTCAAAGATCGCCAGGAAGAAGCCAAGGATGAAGATCCCGATTCCGACGAACAAGAGTGGTTTAAGACCAATCAAGAAGAACGACAGGATTGAAAGCAACGATAGTCCGGCTAACGCGAAAAGGACGATATTACGATTCCCTTTTTTATCACTGAGCTTCCCGAAGAAGTAAGCGAGCGGAATCATGATCACCATGACACCAGTAATTAGAATCGTACTTGTCGAACTTGACATGCCGATGACTTCATCGAGGTACGATGGCATGTAGGACAAGAGCATGTAGTTCGTAATATTGAAGAAGGCAACAGCGATGAAACAAACGATGATATCACGTTTGTGGTCGCGAAGAATTTCGCGGAATGTCGCAGGCTCTTCTGTGTTTTCATTAATCTCATTTTCGAAGATCGGTGATTCATCCAAGTGACGACGTAAATAGAGACCAAATAAACCGAGTGGTGCTCCAAGAATGAATGGAATCCGCCATCCCCAAGATGCCATTTGATCATCCGATAAGGTGACGAAAAGTGTTGTAGCCAGTAATGAGGCGAGAATATATCCACCGAGTGTACCGATTTCAAGTCCACTTCCGAGGGCACTCCGTTTGTTATCTGGTGATGACTCAGCGATGTAGACCATTGCGCCGGCATATTCACCGCCAGTCGAGAATCCTTGTAAAATCCGGGCTAACAATAACAGAATCGGTGCCCAAATTCCGATTTGATCGTAGGTCGGTAATAGACCAATGATGAGCGTGGAACCAGCCATCATGACGATCGTCGTTGTTAAGACGACCTTCCGCCCGAGTCGATCTCCGATGCGTCCAAAGACGATTCCGCCGATTGGTCGCATTAAAAAAGCGATCGCAAACGTCGCAAACGTAAAGACGAGCTTCAGTTCATCATTTTCAACAGCGCTAAAGAAGTTTTGACTGATGATGATTGCGAGATAGGAATAAAGACCAAAATCGAACCATTCCATCGCATTCCCAATTCCGGTCGCGTAGACACTCTTTTTGGTTTGCTGCATGTCAACGACATTGACTTTTTCTTTTCTGAATTTCATAAGTTCTGTTCACTCCCTTTAATAAGTTCGTATCGTACCATAGCAGGAAATGAAGTCAAGTTGCTAATGCGCTTAATCAATTGAAAACGACTGAAAACGGCTCTGTGCCGGGAGTTGTCAAACCGTTGCTGCTCTAAGGACGAACAGGGGTGTGCATTTTTTATGAAAAAAATTGAAAATTTTTTGGATGTTTTCATAACTTCGAAACAATTTTCATATGTTTTCACAACTAAAAAATCAGTAATCCGCTTTTAGGATGAGGGAAGTTAAACTATTTTTTGGTAATTTTAAAATGAAGATGGAAAGTAAAAGGAGAATACTTATGAAGAAGAAATGGATCGCCATTGTATGTCTTGGGTTCATTGTAGTCATCGGTAGTTGGTATGCTGGATTTCAAGAATCAAAAGTATCCGGTTTTCCGGTGCCGCGATTTGCTACGGCAGTTGAAAAACAAGGCGAGTGGAAAATCAAAACGCGTCTTGTCTCGGAAACCGATGGACCGGGTCTACTCTATGGAACTCGGATTCGCCAAGCCGGTTGGAAAGAACTCGATCTTGAAGGCGCAACGGCGTGGTATGAAAAAGACGGGAAAGTGATTGCCTTGACGACATTTGATGGGGAACTGTATATCGAAAATTCTAGTAAAGAAGAGATAGGTATTTAAAGGATGCGATTATTTATAAAATGGAACGGATGGAGTCTGTTTTTCGCCTTGATTCTCTTTCTTCCTGTTGAGATGACATTGAACATCGAACGTATTATCCGCATAATGGGAACCTCATACCAATTTTTTTATCTAATCGATGGCCTGTTGATATTGGTGTGCACTATTCTATTCTTTACGCCTATTCGACTGATTCAGGGGATAACAATTCGAAACCGACTTATTTGGTCGACTTCTTTCAGTTGGATACCGTATTTCGTCTTCATGTCGTATGCTCTGAGTCAGTGGTTTCCAGTCACGTATCCTACTGATTTTCCGAGCCCAGTCCTTGGCTTATTATTGATTGGTGTTTTAGCGATTTATCCGTTTTGTATATTAATTTTAATTAGTTTCTTAAAAGAAAAAGCGAAATCCGATGGAACGTCTTCAGTAAAATGAAGACAATCATCAGACTTCGCTTTTTTACTTTTTTCATTTGTTAAAGGTATAGCCCATTTGCCTGAACGACGAAATGCGAATGTTCATAGTGGTAAGTGATGACGGAATAGTCGAACGGACGACCGTTCGTCAAATGAAACACCGTCTCGATCGTCATGGCAGGATCGCTCTCGGTGAGATCCAGATGACGAGCCGACTCAGCGCTTAACTTCCCGACGTGCATGTACATATCCGAGAACCCAATATTCAATTGGAGTGCCGTCTCTAAGTATTCGAAGATCGACTGCTCGACGATTTCACGATTTAAGTACGGAACGATTGATTGGCGATAGTAAGACTCTTCGAGACAGAGGATCTTGCCGTCGATGTAGCGGATTCGCTTGACGTAATAAACCGTCTCACCTGCCTCGATCCCGAGATTCTTCGCGATGTTATTCGTTGCAGCGATTGGTTCGAGTGCGAGAACGGTCGACTCAATCGTATGACCAACGAGATTCTGTTTGAATCCTTGGGTCGAAAACAGGCGAATGTAGCCGGTGCGATTTGTCTTCCGGACAAAAATCCCGCTTCCGCGAACTTGAAAAATGATTCCTTTTCGTTCGAGTAATTCGAGTGATTTTGTCATCGTCGTCTTACTGACAGCAAATTGTCGGATCAACTCTTCAAGAATCGGTAGTTTGTCCCCTTGTTTCAACTCATGTTGTTCTATGTACTGTTCGATTTCATCAGCCGTCTGTTGGTATTTCAGCATAGGACACCTTCTTTTCTTACGAACTTTTTTCTTGTTTCAGTATAGCATAAGCAGACTCTTTATTTATAAAGTGTCAAATTAAATTATTTATGTATTGATTAATTGTGCATGTACAATTAAAATGAAAGGGTATCCAACGCGTTTTATTCAGGGGAGGGACACGATATGGGCAAGGTTCGTGATTATCAACAGTTGGCGCATTCGATTTTAGAAGCTGTCGGGGGAGAAGATAACGTCATCAGCGCCGTTCGATGCGCCACACGACTTCGTCTTGTCTTGAAACGATCGGATTCGTCAGCCAAGGAAACAGTCAGTGCATTACCTGGCGTCATTACGGTCGTTGAGTCTGGCGGGCAATTTCAGGTCGTCATTGGTCAACACGTCGGGGAAGTCCATCAAGAGTTTGTAAAACTTGTCGATCTGGAACAACCGGAAACGGAAGAGGCACCGAAAGGGACGGTCCTCAACCGAATCATAGCGACGATGTCAGCCGTCTTTGCACCGTTCGTCTATATCTTAGCTGCAGCGGGGATTCTGCAGGGGACTTTGATTTTGACGACACTTGCTTTTCCAGCATTCGCGAAGACGGGTACGTATGAAGTCTTCAGTTTCATCTCATGGGCACCGTTTACGTTCTTGCCGATTTTCATTGCGATCACAGCAGCGAATCATTTTAAGGTCAACGCCTTCATCGCGGTTGCCTGTAGCGCGGCACTGGTCAGCCCAACGTGGGCAGATATCGCGGCACGCATCACTGCTGGTGAATCCATCACGTTTTTAGGAATCGCATTATCCGGAACAACGTATACGTCATCGGTCTTACCGCCATTATTTCTTGTCTGGATTTTGTCTTATGTCGAGCGATTCCTGAACAAGACAATCCATGAAGTTATTCGTCCGTTATTCGTTCCGTTCTTCAGCATGGTGTTGATGGTGCCGCTTACGATTCTTTTGATTGGCCCGATCACGACTCTTGGTGCAGAAGGAATCGCGAACGGGTATAACTATTTAGCAGAGAACGCTCCTGCGGTCGCTGGTCTGATCATCGGTGGCTTCTGGCAAGTCATCGTCATCTTCGGTGTCCACTGGGGGGTCACGCCGATGGTGCTCGCGAACTTTGAGCAATATGGTCGTGACTCCTTCCAGGCGTATCAAACGATTGCCGTCATCGCCCAAATTGGTGCCGTCATCGGTGTCATCTTGAAGGCACGCAACAAAGAAACGAAAAAAGTCGGTGTCTCAGCCGGACTGACGGGCATCTTCGGCATCACGGAACCGGCCATCTATGGGGTGACGCTCCGCTTTAAGAAACCGTTTATCTATGGCTGTATCTCGGGAGCAATCGGTGCTGTCACGGCAAGTTTCTTTAAACCATATTACTTTGCCTACGCCGGATTACCGGGACCATTGACACTCGTCAACGGTATCGATTCCGACTATCCATCGTCGATCATCGGCTTATTGATTGGAACGGCGATTGCCTTGATTTTACCGATCGTCTTGATTCAAGTGTTCGGGTTCGGGGAGCAGGCTGCTCCGGTCGTAGCACCTGAAAGTACAGCGACACCAGTTGCAAAACAGGAAGTCAGCGCAACGTTGACGAACGAAGAGACGCTTCGGGCACCACTTGAAGGAACGATTGTTGCTTTATCGGATGTACCGGATCCCGTCTTTGCTTCCGGAGCGATGGGGCAAGGGATAGCAATTCGTCCGACGAACAACCGGGTCACGGCTCCGTTTGACGGAACCGTCGTCATGGTCGCTCCGTCAAGTCACGCGATTGGATTACGTTCGACGAGTGGTGTCGAAGTCTTGATCCATATCGGTCTTGAGACGGTGACGCTCGACGGTAAACCATTCACGCTTCACGTCAAAGAAGGCGAAGCCGTGACGACCGGTGATCTACTCGTGACGTTCGATGCGACAGCGATTGAAACGCATGGACTTGAGACGATCACGCCAATCATCATCACGAACACGCAGAGTTATGCACAAATCCTACCGACGGACGAGACAGTCACGACGGCAAATACAGAAATCTTGACGATCATCAAGTAAGAGAAAAAGAAGGAGGACATGAAGATGAAGACATTACCAAACGATTTCCTATGGGGCGGTGCGTTAGCGGCGCATCAATTCGAAGGTGGCTGGAACGCTGGTGGAAAAGGACCGAGCGTCGTTGATGTGTTGACGGCAGGAGCACACGGCGTTGCACGACGTATCACGGATCAGGTAGAGGAGAATGAATTTTATCCGAATCACGAGGCGATTGATTTTTATCACCGTTATAAAGAGGACATCGCGCTGTTCGCTGAGATGGGACTGAAATGTCTCCGGACGTCAATCGGGTGGAGTCGGATTTTCCCAAACGGAGACGAGGCAGAACCGAACGAAGCAGGACTGAAGTTTTATGATGACGTCTTCGACGAATTACTGAAATACGGCATCGAACCAATCATTACGCTGTCGCACTTTGAGATGCCACTCCACCTCGCACGTGAATACGGTGGATTCCGCAACCGGAAAGTAGCGCTGTTCTTCGAAAAATTCGCGGAAGTCTGTTTCACGCGTTACAAAGACAAGGTTAAGTACTGGATGACGTTCAATGAGATTAACAACAAGATGGACGTCAGCAATCCATTATTCCTCTGGACGAATTCCGGTGTCCTCCTTGACCCGAATGAGAACGCGATGGAAGTCATGTATCAAACGGGTCACCACGAGTTACTCGCAAGTGCACTTGCCGTCGCAAAAGGAAAAGCGATCAACCCGGACTTCGAAATCGGAGCAATGGTCTCGCACGTACCGATCTATCCGTACTCATCGCACCCGGAAGATATTCTGCTCGCTGAAACATCGATGCGTCAGCGCTATTTCTTCCCGGACGTCCAAGTCCGCGGCTATTACCCGTCTTATGCGTTGAATGAGTTTAAACGGGAAGGGTATGATATTCCGATCCTAGACGGTGACGCAGAAATCTTGCAAAACGGAACAGTCGACTATCTTGGATTCAGTTACTATATGTCGACGACCGTCAAACATGATGCTGTCGTCAATAACACAGGTAACATCGTCAATGGTGGTCTTGCGAATGGTGTCAAGAACCCATACATCCAGTCGAGCGACTGGGGCTGGGCGATTGATCCGGTTGGTCTGCGCTATGCGATGAATCGTCTGTACGACCGCTATCAGATTCCATTGTTCATCGTCGAGAATGGTTTTGGTGCGATTGATACGATCGAGGATGGTCAGATTCATGATACAGCGCGGATCGATTACTTGCGTGCGCACATCGAAGCGTTCAAAGCAGCCGTGCTCGAAGATGGCATCGAATTGATTGGCTACACGCCGTGGGGCGTCATCGACATCGTCTCCTTTACGACAGGTGAGATGAAAAAACGCTACGGCATGATCTATGTCGACCGGGATAACGAAGGCAATGGATCGATGGAACGGATGAAAAAAGATTCGTTCGATTGGTACCGTCACGTCATCGAGACGAATGGTGCTGCGTTGCACGGTTCAGAGACGGCGAAATGATGAAGTAAGGGGCAACGGAAAAAATCCGTTGCCCCTTTTTTAAAAGAATTAGAATGAAAAAGAAGTGGGGTATGGCACACTAAGGAAAAAACGGGGGACCGGTAAATGATCAAAAAACGCTATGCCGATCGACGTGACTGGCGTCGCATCACACAACGACACTATATTCATGAACAGGTAGAAAACGAGGTGTTCAAAGGACATGTGACACTTCTTCAACTGATTGAAGTCGCTTCACCGTTAGACGTCCGTTATGGTGACGAAACGTTTCGAATCGCTGACGCTGGTTACGTTTGGGTACAACAATTCCCAAGCGATGCCCATCATGCCGTGACCTCGATGTTTGACGCCACAGGTCAGTTGGTACAAACCTATATCGATATCTGTCTTCGTACTGGAGTGGAGGACGGACGTATATACTGGGAGGATCTGTTTTTCGATCTGATTGTTTTGCCATCAGGAGAAGTCTTGTTAGTCGATGTGGACGAACTGGAAGCAGCACGGGAGCAAGGGGACGTCTCAGAAGCGGAATACGCGCTCGCTTTAGCGGAAGCAAAACAACTGCAAAAACAACTACAAGACGGAACTTTTCCGCTCGTCGCACACGTTGAAGTAATGAAAGAACGGTTAGAATTGCAACTCAAACAGGGAACACCGCGTTGACGGGGTTCCCTGTTTTTTTAGGCATGTCGTTCTTCGTTGATCTCGTTCGTTGCGAAATACTGTTGCTTGCGCGGGAGGAGAACCAATCCAAGGAAACAGATCGTCACGATCACGAGGAGACCGGCAAATAGAATCGTACTGAAACGAATCGACCAGATGTCACCGAGCAGACCGATCGCGACGATCGCTAGAATCTGTAGCAGACTGACGCCGACACCGTATAGACTCGTAAAGCGTCCCATTAAGTGGAGTGGAATATTCGTCTGTTGGAACGTCAAGAAACCGGTTCCCGCAAATGCGTGAAAACTACCGAGCAACAAGAAACCAGTACAGACGATCGAAAACGAATTCGCATTCGCATACAGCATGTAACCGACAGCGACAAATACATAGCCGATCGTCAGCATCGTCCGAATGGAGAGGGTTTTAGCGTAGCGGGCGACGATCCAGCTGCCGGCGACGGAACCAATCCCAGTCAGACTCATCAGTAAACCATAGTCGGTTTCCGATAACCCGATGCTCCGCTGTAAAAAGACGACTTCTTGTGTATCAAGCGCAAGTGTCGCGATCATCATCAGCATCGCGAGGATATACAATCCGGTCACGTAGCGTGCGCTTTTGCTGAACTGATAGACAAGCCGCCAATCGGATATAATGTCTTGCAGCCGCATCCCTCGTTCGACCGAAGCGGTAAATCGCGGCAAGCGCATCAGTAGGACAGCTGATCCGAGAAACGAGATGGCATTGAGCCAAATGGCAATGTCAGCAGAAGCAACATAGAGCAGTCCTCCAGCGAGAGCCGGACCAATTAAAAAAGCACCAGACGTGATCAGACTACGATAGGCATTAAATGACGTCCGATCGTTTTGTGGAACAAGCGTCGTGATGTAGCTCAACGTTGCCGGTTCGACGACCGCTTTGATGATAGCTAAGGCGATCAAGTCGATGTAAAGCAACGATAATGGTAGAAATGGCATGATACCGATTAAGAAAGCTCGTAACAAATCAGTCTGAATCAACAGTCGACGTAAGTCGGATCGATCGACCCAACTTCCCGCGAACGACTTGATGACGAGAGCGACGACCGGACTGATGACCCAAAGCGCAGCAACGGCTGACGCTGAGCCGGTCAAGCGATAGATGTAAACGTTGATCGCAACGAGATAAATGAAGTCACCAAACTGTGAAATACCGAGCGCACTTAAGAGCGTTCGTTCCCGAGAAGACATGACAGCATCCTTTCTTACATCATTTTCCAATAGTATACCAGAAAATTCTGATAACGTTTTCGTATATCTCTATACTTTTTGTAGTAGAGTGGGTATACTTGGAAAAAATCAAGGGAAGAAGGGTTCGATCATGTTAACGACCATCGATTTATATCACGCATTGCCTATACTTGAAACGGAACGACTCCGTTTGCGACCGGTTCGCATGGAAGATGCAGCAGATATCTATGCCTACACGAAAGATGAAGAGACGGCGCGATATGTCAGCTGGCATGCGCATAAAAGCCTCACGGACTCTGAGCAATTCGTCGAACATATCCTTCGCCAATACGAACAAGGAAATCCGGCACCTTGGGCAATCGAAGACAAAACGAGCGGACGAGTCATCGGAACGATTGATTTCATCAAAGTCTCGTTTGAGCAACAGCAAGCAGAACTCGGTTATGCGCTGTCGCGCGATTACTGGGGGAAGGGTTTGATGCCGGAAGCAGCAGCGCGTCTCGTACAGTACGGTTTTGAGACACTCGGACTCGAGCGTATTCAAGCCCGTTGTTTTGTTGCGAATAATGGATCAGCTCGTGTCATGGAAAAAGTCGGCATGACGTTCGAAGGAATCTCGCGGAGTGCTTTATTCGTTAAGGAGCGTTTCTGGGATTTAAAGATTTATGCGATCATTCGATCAGACTATATTAAAATAAAAGTTTAAAAGGATTTAAATTTAATTTTTATAAAGCGAATATCAACATTTCTTCTGAAAAGTGTCAAATATAGTATGGAAATTAAGACGCTAATGAAGTCTAACTCTAATCCTTGAGATTACTTAAATCGATTGATTATCCCAAAAGAAGTTGATCAATTTTTGGAATGGTGAAATATAATGCTTATTTTGAAGAAAATTAGAATTTAACATGTGATACATTAATTAGTATCAATGGTAATAGAAGGGATGTCTCTAAATTGGCAATATTAGATTGGGCAGAAATAAGAGACCGTGCAATAAAATTTTCTGCTGAATGGAAAGATGAAACAAATGAAAATGCAGAAGCAAAATCTTTTTGGAATGACTTCTTTAATATTTTTGGAATATCAAGGCGTCGTGTAGCTACCTTTGAAGAACGTGTCAGTAAATTAGAGGGTACAGGCTTTATTGACTTGCTTTGGAAGGGAGTACTTTTAATAGAACATAAATCTCGAGGAAAGGATTTAAATAAAGCATATAATCAAGCAATTGATTATTTTCCCGGACTAAAAGAATCTGAACTTCCAAAATACATTCTTGTATCTGATTTTGAGCGATTTGCTCTTCATGATTTAGAGACAGGAGTAAAGCGAGAATTTGAATTAAAGAACTTACAGAAAAACATTGAGTTATTTGGTTTTATAGCAGGCTATCAAAAACAAGAATTTAAAGAGCAAGATCCTGTCAATATCAAAGCAGCTGAAAAAATGGCTAAATTACATGATGGACTCAAAGGCGCAGGTTATGTAGGACATGAATTAGAAGTTTATTTGGTACGCTTAGTATTCTGCCTGTTTGCGGATGATACAGGTATATTTGAAAAGAATATATTTAGAGACTATATTGAGCAACATACTAAAGAAGATGGTTCCGACTTAGCAATGCACCTTCATCAAATCTTTGCTATTTTAGACACTCCGCGTGATATTCGCATGAGAACGTTAAGCGAAGCATTAAACCAGTTCCCATATGTTAACGGAAAATTATTTGAAGAAACATTGTCACTCGCGGCCTTCAATAAAGAAATGAGAGAGCTTTTTCTAGAGTGCTGTATTTTAGACTGGGGAAAAATTTCTCCAGCGATTTTTGGCTCAATGTTTCAGGGAGTAATGAAACCGGAAGAGCGTAGAATTTTAGGTGCTCATTACACAAGTGAAAAAAATATATTGAAAGTTATAGAACCGCTATTTATAAATGATTTAAAAAAGGAATTTGAAATATGCAAAGGTAATACAAGAAAATTAGAAGAATTTCATGAAAAATTATCAACATTGACATTTTTAGATCCTGCTTGTGGATGTGGAAATTTTTTAATTATTGCGTATAGAGAACTTCGTTTACTTGAAATAGAAGTACTGCGAGAAATTACAACCGGACAAATGGCAATTGACTTAGGATTTTTACTTAAAGTAAATGTTGATCAATTTTATGGAATTGAAATTGATGAATTTCCAGCGCAGATTGCACAAGTAGCCCTTTGGTTAATGGATCATCAAATGAATATGTTGGCTGGGCAAGAATTTGGTATGTACTATACTCGCTTGCCATTAACTAAAAAAGCGAATATTCATAATGAAAATGCTCTTGAAATAGATTGGGAATTAGTGGTTCCGAGTAGAAGTTTGAAGTATATATTAGGAAACCCACCATTTGTTGGTTCATCCTTAATGAATAAAAGTCAAAAAGAATCAATGAAGTCTATAACTAAAGAATTAAAAGGTGCAGGTGGATTAGATTTTGTTTGTGCATGGTATATTAAAGCTGCTAAATATATTCAATATTCAAAAACTTTGGTTGGTCTTGTTTCTACAAATTCAGTTGTTCAAGGTGAACAAGCAATTATCCTGTGGAAATATCTTATTAATGAAAAACGTATGATCATTCATTTTGCGCATCAAACTTTTAAGTGGACAAATGAAGCTAGGGGAAACGCTGCAGTATTTTGTATAATTGTTGGTTTCAGCGCTCTTAGAGATCTTCCAAAATATCTTTATTCTTACCCTAATATTTCTTCAGAGCCAAATCTAAAAAAAGTTAAAAATATAAACCATTATTTATTGGAGTCAAACACAATTTTTATTGAAAAAAGAAAAAAACCAATTTCTGATGTTCCAGAAATGATATATGGAACGAAGCCAGTTGATGGGGGTAATTATCTTTTTACGAAAAAAGAGATGGAAGAATTTATTCTTCGTGAACCACAATCAAAAACATATTTTAAACCTTGGATTGGGGCTCAAGAATTAACGAATTCTACAGAACGATATTGTCTATACTTAAAAAATTGTTCTCCTAATCAATTAATGAAAATGCCATTAGTTTTAGAAAGAGTAAATAATGTAAGAGCTTTGAGATCAGAAAGTGATAAAAAATCTACAAAAGAATGGGCTAATTCTCCTACGCTTTTTACCGAGGATCGATATTCTGATTCAAATATTTTAATTGTTCCTAGGGTTACATCAGAGAAACGTCCATATGTTCCAATAGGCTTTTATGAAAAGGGGACAGTTTGTAGTGATGCTGCGTTTCAAGTTTCAAATGCAACGCCTTATTTATTTGGAGTTTTAAACTCTTCAATGCATATGGCATGGTTAAAAACTGTCGGGGGAAGATTGAAAAGTGATTTCCGTTATTCCAATACTCTAGTCTATAACAATTTTGTTTTTCCCGAAGTTTCTAAAGAATTAATTGCTAAGGTTGAGAAAGCGTCGAATGAAATTTTATTACTAAGAAAAAACTATATAGACTATAATAATACTCTAGCTGATCTATACTCACCTCTAACAATGCCCCTTGACCTTCGAAAAGCTCACAATAAATTAGATACTATAATTGATAAGGCTTACGGTCGTAAGTTTAAGACTGACGAAGAACGTGTCATCCATTTACTTTCGCTATATATTAAGGCTAATTCTTAAATATGGGGTGTTTATAATTTGAATCAAACTGTGTCTCAACTAGAGAATTTTAAAGATTCATTGTTTAGTGCTGTTCGTTTTTATTGGAGTAATATAAATGAAGATTTATACGATACACATCAGCTGAATGATATTCTTAGTAATGAAGATTATAAACTTAATCGTCAATTAATCATGCTTTATTATAAAAAGAGAAAATTAAGAATACCTGAGTTATTCGATAAAAACAGAGACCTAATTGATTTTTTGAATTACTTGGTTGAAGAAGTAGAGCTAGAGTCAGAAGCATACAAAGAAATCAAAGAAGAGCTTTATCCAATAATTGATACTTTAGAAATGAGTAATATAGAACTTGAAATTATTTATGTTAAACCTGAATTACCAGAAATTTTGACACATTCGTATATTTTAGCTGAAATTAAAAAAGGAGAAAAGCGAATTGAACAGGGCGATTTTTCAGGAGCAATCACTTCTTCTAAAACTTTAGTAGAGTCCGTTATTAAAGAACTTTTAATTGTTTTTGAACCAAATAATGAATTTAAGATTGATGGATATGATCTACCGAAATTATTTAAATGCTTGAAAAAGCACTTAAATATGAATAATGTAGAAACTAAAAACGATATTACAAGTCAAAAGGAAAGCTTTAAAACAAAGTATGCAGATAGCCTTAACAATATCATTCGAGGGCTTACAAGTATTACTCAAGGACTAGCTGAATTAAGAAATTTATCTGGAGATTCACATCTTCCAACAGTGAAAGCATCTAGTCATCATGCTGTTTTGGCAGTCAACTCCTCTATTACAATTTGTAATTTTCTATTTCACACTTACAAATATCAGCAAGATACAAAATATAAAATAAATAATAAATAATAAATAATAAATAAATATTTCATCTCCAAACTCTCCTGAAAAATGGAGAGTTTTTGTTTTTATATATACAAATTATATTTTTATTGAAACAAAAGAGAGAATATTTCTTAATTCAAAGCAAAATACTCGGAATAAGTTTAGAACTATGTTATATTGGAAATAAGAAAAGTAAGGAAGTAAGGAATACAAGAAAAAACACAGAAAGAAGGAAGTTCGTGATGGAGCTATCAAAGTTAACGTCAAAAGGACAGATCACCATCCCCAAAAAAATTCGGCAGGCCTTGCAAGTGGAGGAAGGAGATCGCGTGGCATTCATTGAGGAGGACGGGTTTGTCATCATGGCGAAAGCGGATTTGAAACAGCTGCATGACCTTCAAGATATATTGAGCGATGAGACGTTCAAGACACTCATCCACAAAGCAAATCATCATTTGTAAAAACAAAAAAAGGAGGAAATAACAGATGGATATGCGAGAAGTAGATTTACCAGGAATCGGACGGAAGTTCGAAGGCATCACGACACGAGGAGATAAGGTGGTCGTCATCGTCCATGATGATGGACGACGCGAGATGCATCACTACGATGACGATGATTTTGATGAGAGCATCTCGAGCGTGACGTTCAATGACGCAGAAGCCCGTCAGATGGCAGGAATTCTCGGAGGATTATCCTATAAGCCGAAGGATCTCGAAAAAATTGAACTCGCGTTTGATGATCTCGTCATTGAATGGTTCAAAGTCGGTCAGGATTCAAAGGTCAACAATCGAACGATCGGTGAACTCGATGTCCGTAACCATTACGATATTTCAATCATTGCGGTGCTCAAGCATGACCGTTCAAAATCACTCAATCCAGGATCGGATACACGCCTTGAAGCCGGTGATACGATCGTCTTATCTGGAGAGCGTCAAAACATCCGTCACATCACGAAAGCATTATTCTCAATCGAAGGAGGCGGATAATATATGGATCATCTCATATTTGAAGTCGGTACCGCGCTTATCTTAGTGGCAATCGCGGCAGTGCTCGCGAACAGACTCAATTTCTCGATCATCCCGTTTCTAATCATTCTCGGGATGATTGTTGGACCGCACGCTCCGACAATCGGGATACTAGACTTCAAGTTCATTGAAAGTGCTGAGTTCATCAGCTTCCTCGGACGAATCGGCGTCCTGTTCCTCTTATTCTATCTCGGACTCGAGTTCTCGATCGGTAAGTTGATCCGGTCTGGAAAATCGATTGTCACGAGCGGAACGATCTATTTATCGATTAACTTTACCGGTGGTCTCTTATACGGATTCATCGCTGGATTCCCACTCTATGAAGTACTCGTCATCGCCGGGATCATTACGATCTCCTCGAGTGCGATCGTTGCAAAAGTCCTCGTTGACCTCCGCCGGACCGGTAATACGGAGACGGAGCTGATTCTTGGAATCATCATGTTCGAGGATATCTTCCTCGCCGTCTACTTGTCGGTCTTATCGGGACTGCTTCTCGGAGGTGGGACGACATTACTCGCATCCCTCACATCGATCTTGATCGCCCTCGGGTACATGTTGCTGTTCTTCATCGTCGCTCGGAAGGCAACACCGCTTTTGAATAAGATGCTAAAGATTGCCTCGGATGAAGTTTTCATCATCGTCGTCTTTGCTGCCTTATTCTTCATCGCCGGCTTCTCGGAAACGATTCATGTTGCAGAAGCGATCGGAGCGTTGTTACTTGGTCTCGTCTTCTCGGAAACCGATCAAGGAGAGCGGATCGAACATCTCGTCGTACCATTCCGTGATTTCTTCGGTGCGATCTTCTTCTTCAGTTTCGGATTGAGTATCGATCCGACGATGTTGCTTGACGCCGTCTGGCTCGCACTCGGAGCCGTCGTCATCACGATCATCGGGAACTACGTGGCTGGTATGATTGCGGGACGTAAAGCAGGCTTGTCACACAAAGCATCCTCGAACATCGGCTTGACGATCGTCTCGCGTGGGGAGTTCTCGATCATCGTCGCGAATCTTGGTATTGCCGGTGGATTGATGGATATCTTGTCACCATTCTCTGCCTTGTATGTCTTAATCCTTGCGATTCTCGGACCGTTGATGACGAAGGAATCAAAACGGATTTACAATGTCATGAATAAAATCTTCAAGTGGACGGAACCAAAAGCGAAAAAGACGAAGAAAAATGCCTAATTTGATATAAACGAACAACCGGTTCGCTTTCCCGAACCGGTTGTTGTTGTTTAAGTCAAGACTTCATACGTCGCCATCAGGAATTGACCCGAATGGCGACTCGCTGTCAAACGAAGATTCGTTTCATTCGTCCCTTCCGGAAACAGCGAAATGCCTGTTCCGAGGATGACAGGGGCGATCGCCAGTTCAATCGAGCGGATGCGTTTTAAGCGCAACGCTTCTTGAATCAACTCGCCACCACCGATCAGCCAAACGTTACCTTCAATCGTTGGCGTGATCCGGTCGAGCAGTTGATCGAGCGGCTCATCCGTATAGGTGACCGTCTCAGACGTTCGTTGCGTCCGGCTATAGATATAACTCGGAATATCTGCATAAGGGTATGTCTCGCTGAGTTGCAGGACTTCATCATATGTTTTTCGTCCCATTATGACAGCACCGACTTGATCATAGAAAGCTTGGTAACCATTATCCCCGTCTCCGGCAACGGCAAATAACCAGTCAAGTGAACCATCGAGTCTGGCAATTTTTCCATCAAGACTACAAGCGATATAAAGAACGGTCGTAGGTTGTGACATCCATAATTCCTCCTTTTGCATCGTGTGACTTCATCATAGCGTATAATGACGACAAAAGATGTCGTCATTTAAGGAGGAACTGTATGAATACGAGACAATGGCGTTTAGTACGCTTGTTAAACCGGGGCGAACACTTCTCTGCACGGATACTTGCAGAAGAATGTCAGGTGTCGATCCGGACGATTCAACGAGACATGACGGTACTTGAAGCAAATGGTTATCCGATCTACAGCGAACCTGGCGTGGCAGGGGGTTACCGGATGTTGCCGCACCGGAACATGCCGCCACTCGTTTTGACGGATGATGAGACGATTGTCTTATTCATCCTTCTGGAATGGATCGGTCAGATTCCTGATTTTCCATTCGGAACGATTCGTCAGGAAGTCGCTGAACGCTATGCGAACGAGTTACCGAAGATGACGGAGCAACAGATTGTAAAATGGAAAGACCGCTTTCGCTTTCAAGCGGTCGATACACCACCGTCGCCGCAAAATCCTGCGTTACTCGATTTGTTAGAGAGCGGACGGATGGGGAATATTCTTTATGAGACGACAAAAGGACGACACGTGATCGTCGTGGATCCGATCGGTATATCGTTCGAACAGAATCGCTGGTACTTCTATGGACAGACGAATCGAGGGTATCGCCAGTTCCGTGTCGATCGGATTAAAGACGTAACGCTCCATGAGTTGCCGGCAACCGAGTTAACCTTTTCAGATTTGGAGCAGGGTACGGCACACGTACCGATGACGACGGTGAAACTAGAAGTATCAGCATTAGGCGAACGGTTGCTAGAGGGGATTTTACCGATTCAGTCGGAACGAACATGGTTGGTTCCGGAAACTGAACTGCCGTATCTCGGACGCCAATTGATGCGGCTCGGTCCGGAAGTGCGAGTCCTTGAACCACTCGAACTCCGGGAGCAGTTGATTCGTCAAGCAGAAGAAATGATTGCTGTGCAACGGTCCGATAAGGCGCTCGGACAGGATTGATTAAAAAACTATGTTAGGATATAGGTAGAAAGAAACAATAGAGGAAGGGGTCTTCCATGGAAACACTATCATTGATTTTATTGATGCTTGCGCTTATTTTATTGACGCAAGTCATCGGACATTACATCCGTTTCATCCCAACGGCTTTGATTCAAATCATTGCCGGAACCGTCGCCGCTCTCCTGATGAGTGGTTTGACGATCGAGGTCGAATCCGAGTGGTTCCTCCTCTTATTCATCGCACCGTTACTTTACAACGATAGTTCTCACTTCCCACGAGAAGATTTATGGCGGATGCGGACAGCGATCTTCGGGAACGCGATCATTCTCGTCTTGTTGACGACGATCGTCGGAGGGTACTTCATCAACTGGTTGATTCCAGTTATTCCAGTCGCTGCTGCCTTTGCTTTGGCTGCGATTTTATCGCCAACGGATCCGATTGCCGTCAACGGGATCGCGAAACGTGTCCAGATTCCAGAACAGATTCTGACGCTCGTTCGCGGAGAATCGCTGATCAATGACGCCTCAGGATTAGTTGCGTTTAGTTATGCGGTTGCTGCTGTCGTCACAGGGTATTTCTCGCTTCAAAGTGCGACGACTGAGTTCTTTTACATGTTCATCGTCGGAGCGGTGATCGGATTGACGATCTCACTCGCCATGAACTTTCTCAAGGTTCGCTTGCGTCGCGCCGGTATTGAAGACGTCGTCTTTTATGCCTTATTGCAAATTTTGACGCCGTTCATCATCTTCTTCATCGCCGAAGAAGGGTTTCACGCGTCAGGCGTCATCGCCGTCGTGACAGGTGGTATCTTGCATGCCTTGATCAAAGAACGGACAGAAACGTTCTTTGCACAAGAGCAGACGTTGACGGATAACATCTGGACGATGATCGCGTATACGTTAAACGGGATCATCTTCTTATTGCTCGGTTTGACGTTACCAGAAGCGACACGCGAGATTTTTGCGGATGACGCGATCAACAACTGGCGTCTCATGCTATATGTCATCGAAATCGGTTCATTCATTCTCGCGATCCGTCTCGTCTGGACGATGTTCTTCAATTGGTTCGATCATCGGTTCTTTAAAAAAGAGGACCGCGATCATCGTCGACCGTCCTTCAAACAAGATTTAATCACGACACTGGTCGGGGTTCGCGGAACGATCACGATGGTCGGGGTCTTGTCATTACCGTTCTTGACGGAGTCCGGCGAAGCCTTCCCAGAACGCTCATTGATTATCTTCCTTGCAGCGGGTGTCATTATCTATACACTCGTTCTCGCAACGATTCTCTTACCGGTCTTGAACCGTGGTGAGGCGGCTACACCAATCGCACTCGACCTGAATGCCCAAAAACAACGGATGATTCGCCGTGCAATCTCAGAAATTAAACAAGTGACGGACGAAGACAATGCAGTCGTTGCGTTTGATCTCCTTAATGAGTATCATGTCATGCTTCGGTTACTTCGGGCACAGGAAAAAAGTCAGGAAGAGCTCGATCAATTCAATGATCAATTGAAAGCACTGCGACTGGAAGCCGTCCAGTGGGAAAAGGAAGAATCAAAACGTTTCGTCGCTGAGCACAAGGTGCCGGATCTGTTGAAGAAGGATGTCTTCCGCTCGATCGAAAACCGTCGTAAGGCGATCGGCAAGGATTCGCGTTTCCAAATCGTCCAACCGATTCGTAAATTGTGGTGGAAGCGGAAACGATCGAACATGTCGTCTGATGCGTTGATACAAATGACACAAGTCGAGCATGAACTGTATGAAAAGGTAATGGGCACAGTGATTGAACGTCTCGAGAATTGCCGTTCATCGTATCCGCCAGACGTCGTTCAAAGCGTGCTGGAGTTCTATAAACGACTTCGCTTCAAACATACGCGCTGGTCGTCACCAATCGGTGGCAAGGACGTCGATCAGCAAAAAGAAGAACTTTGCTTGAAAGCTATCGAAGTTCAGCGTCTTGAAATCGCGAATATGTCGAAAGAAGGGGATCTCTCGAACGAAGAGGAGAAGGAATTACGCCGCTTCATTCACTACATCGAGAGCGTCGTTTTGTACGAATACGTTGAATAACGACTAGGCTGCTCGTTTGTCACAACGGATAGTATTTAAAAGGTGCACGTTTCTCTGAACAAGAGAACTGTGCACCTTTTGTTTGACTCGATTTAAATCATTTCTAGCGTCTTTTGGACTGCGTAGCGTTGATGTGCGTGGAATAAGCCTTCTATAGCAGAAACGGGATCAATCCATATTAGATGATGATCGTCTTCGATTGGGTCATATATGTTCTGCCCAGCATCGCAACGATAGAACTGCCCTTCGTTTAAATAATATGTCGTTTCATTTTGTGAATAGAAATATTGATTGGCTCGTCCGATGAAATCAACCACCGTAACATCTATTCCGGTTTCTTCTAATACCTCTCTTTTAAGACAGTCTTCATGCGTCTCATAGGTCTCGATACCGCCACCCGGAAGAAACAACTTACCGTCCTTTTTTTGAATGACGGCGATTTTACCTGTTTGATGGTCGAGTATGACCGCATAAACAGCAGGTCTTGTGATGTAGCGTTGATTCTGTTCTTTCTGTCCGAAGGTGATGACATTCATTCTTCCATCGCTCCTTTCCATAAAATCGTTCGATGTCAATCATACCTTAAATTTCGTATGCAAGTATGAGCCGTACAAAAACCCCTCATTTCGTTTTAGAAATGAGGGGTTTCCTAGGAGTGACGATCGTTTGCTTCAAACAAATCGTCTAATGGATTAACCGAGCGACAAGTATTTGACTTCGAGATAATCTTCGATGCCGTAGACGCCACCTTCACGTCCAAGACCACTCTCTTTGTAGCCACCAAATGGGGCTTGTGCTGCAGATGGCGCACCATCGTTCAGACCGACGATCCCGTATTCGAGTCGTTTTCCGAGCATCAATGCTTCATCGATGCGTTCAGAGAACGCGTAAGCCGCTAGTCCGTATGGCGTGTTGTTCGCCCGTTCGATGACTTCATCAAGTGTCTCAAAGACAGAGATCGGTGCGAGCGGACCAAACGTCTCTTCCTGCATGCAAAGCATGTCTTCTGTGACATTCGCAAGCACGGTTGGAGTGACGAAGTAGCCGACCGATTCGTCAATCGTACCACCAGTCAGGATCGTTGCCCCTTTTGCGACAGCGTCATCGATGTGTGCTTTGACTTTTGCGACGGCTTTCGCATTGATCAATGGACCAACTGTCGAGTCAGCGTCCATCCCGTTACCGACTTGCAGTTGTTTGACGGCTGCTGTGAATTTTTCCGTGAATGCGTCAAGAACAGACGCTTGCACGTAGAAGCGGTTCGTCGCGACACACGCTTGTCCACCGTTCCGGAATTTTGAGCGCATTGCCCCTTCGACGGCTTTATCGAGATCCGCATTTTCCGTGACGATGAAGGGTGCGTGACCACCGAGTTCAAGTGATAGTTTTTTCATCGTATCGGCTGCTTGACGCATGATCAATTTCCCGACGGCTGTTGAACCTGTGAACGTGATCTTCCGGACGCGAGAATCGGCTTGCCAGACGCCACTGATCGTTGCCGCGTCACCTGTTAGGACGTTGATGACACCTTTAGGGATACCTGCTTCTTCTGCTAATTCAACGAGGCGAAGTGCCGTAAACGGTGTTTCTTCCGATGGTTTAAGGACAATCGTACAACCCGCTGCAAGAGCCGGTGCAAGTTTACGTGTGATCATCGCTGCCGGGAAGTTCCATGGTGTGATCGCTGCGACGACACCGACTGGTTCTTTTTCGACGAAGAGTCGTTTTCCTGGAACAGAAGCCGGAATCGTTTCACCGTAAATCCGGCGTGCTTCTTCAGCGTACCAACGGACGTATTGATTTCCGTAATCGACTTCACCGAGTGCTTCGACGTACGGCTTTCCTTGTTCTGTCGTCATGATCCGAGCGAGTTCCTCACGGTGTTCGTTGATCAAGCGATACCAGGCATCGACTAAATTCGCGCGTGTGTCTGCTGTTTCATTTGACCACTTGACGAATGCTTCGCTCGCTGCGTCAACGGAACGTTGTGCGTCTTCCGCTGAACTTGCAGGAACATGTCCGAGCAGTTCTTTCGTTGCTGGGTCGTAGACCGGAATCGTTTCTGTCGTATCGTACCATTCACCATTAATTAAGTTCTTTTCAATCATCTTGTTGCACCTCCGTGAATTTCATTACGTCCTTTATTAAACACCTCAAGACGAGTGAGCGGAAGTTCCGCTTTGGATGGACAGTCATAACGAAACGGAATGACTCAAAAAAGTAGTTAATCGACTGAACAATCGGGAACAGTTAGAATAGAGGGGGATGAAAACGTCAAAATTGATGAAGGAGTCGAAAAACATGAGACGGAACTGGATCATTGGCGGTGTGGCGCTGAGTCTGCTACTAAGTGGATGTGGGGAAAGCGAAGTCAGCGAGAAAAAGTCGGAAAAAACACGAGAGTCACAGCAAAAAAGACAAGCTTCGCAACAGGCATACATAGAAAAGACGATACAGCGTGCTGATCGTTACGCTGCCCAGTACGATTATGACCGGGCGATCAAAGTGTTGAAACCCGTCCGCGCAAAAGAGACGAATCTGAAAACGGAAGAATACGAACAGAAAAAGCAGGCGCTCTTACCTATGAAAAAAACTGTGCCACATCTCTTTTTCCATTCACTGATTGCTGATCCAAAACAAGCGTTTGACGGCGACCGAAAGGAAGCGGGATACGACGATTATATGGTGACGCAACAGGAGTTCGAACGAATTTTGGATGCATTGTATAAAAACGATTACGTACTCGTCCGACCGACGGATTTAGCAAAAGAAGCGAACGGAAAGATTGTCGAGACACCGGTTCGTTTACCAAAAGGAAAACATCCGCTCGTTCTCTCGCAGGATGACGTCAATTATTACGAATACATGGAAGGGGATGGATTTGCGAAGAATTTAAAAGTGAAGGATGGCAAAATCGTCAACACGATGGTCGGAAAGCCCGACGGCGCCTATGATCTCGTACCAATCGTCGATGCGTTCGTCCAGTCTCATCCTGACTTTTCGTATAAAGGCGCGAAAGGGTTGCTCGGCATCACAGGCTATAACGGAGTGCTCGGGTATCGTTCTTCTTACAATCAATATGGGCACAATGAAAAGGTCGAAACGGCACGAAAACAAGCGAAGCAGACCGCCGTCGCATTAAACAAGGACGGCTGGCAGTTCGCGAGTCATACGTACGGACATATTTGGGTCGGAAAAGAATCAGTCGCGACGATCCGCGCGGATCTTAAACGCTACAAACAGGACGTTGCCCCGCTGATTGGAAAAACGCCGCAACTGATTTATCCTTACGGCAGTGATGTCGGGGATTGGCACGATTATTCGGGTGAGAAATATCGTTTGCTCATCGATAGCGGGTTCCGGTATTTCTTCAATGTCGATGCGAGTCAACATGCGTGGAAGCAAATTGGTCCCGACTACTTCCGCCAAGCCCGGATCAACGTTGATGGGATTCGTTTACGCCAAGCCGTTGCTGGAAAGACGAGCGTACTCGATCCATTCTTTGATGCGAAAGAGGTCTTTGATTCAGTACGACCGGAACGGAAGTGAGTGATCGAAAACTATTTGAAATCATCGATTAAAGAAATTAAAACGGTAGTGGCTGCGTTCCGTCCTGATCCGTAAATTGATAGGTCTTCGCGAGATCGGCAACGAAGACGGCTTGTCCAGAATAACGTCTAACATCTTCATCCGCCATCAGCGCTGTAACGGCTCGTCCGATATAGGTCGTCGATTCAGTCGTGGCACTCGCGAAACCGGCATCGACAACCCGTTCCGTTCGCATGAAACCGGGGCAGAGCGCGATGACAGAGATATTCGTTTGAGTCAGCTCTTGCGCCATGACGTACGTCATCCGATTAATTGTTTGCATTGCCAAATCATAGTAGAGGTTTCCTGCAACCTGATCTGGAGCGAATGACGTCAAATTGATGACGAGTGCGGCTGGACTTTGTTGCAGTAATGGCATCGCGGCCCGAATCGTCCACAAATACGCTTTTGGTCCGGCAGACATCATCGCGTCCCAATGCTCCGGTGGTCGCTCCCAAAACCGTCGTCCGGTTCCAGACGGTAAATGGCTTTCCGAACCACCGAACACACAATTGACGAGGAGATCGATTCGACCATGTCGGTGCTGGATCTGCTGAATGAGACGATCGATATCGTCAAGACTCGTATGGTCACAAACGATGGGGATGCCAAGTCCGCCGCGTACCGTGACACCAGCAGCCGTCTCTTCGATCGTTTCGCTTCGATGATCCGTCGTCTGTTCATTCGTACTTCGTCCCGTGACGTAAACGATCATTCCGGCGTCACCTAAGGCATAGGCGATGCCACGTCCGGCGCCACGGGAGCCACCAGCGACGAGTGCAATACGTTTTGACATGATGAAGCTCCTTTCAGATACGAGAAGACGGATGGGCAGATGCGCATCCGTCTTCTTCTGTCTTAAAAACCTTTAATCGTCATCCCACCATCGACATAAAGCGTTTGCCCGGTCACGTAACGGGCAGCGGCAGACGATAAGAAGACGGCTGGTCCAACCAGTTCTTCTAATTCACCGACCCGCCCGAGTGGTGTCACGTCAACGATCTCTTGCAGGTATGTAGAATCTTTCAGCAATGGTTCCGTTAATGGTGTCTTAAAATACCACGGTCCGATCGCATTGACGCGAATGTTTCGTGGTCCCCATTCAAGCGCCAGTACTTTCGTCATCTGAATCATCGCCGCTTTCGTCGTCGCATATACGACGCCGGTCCGTAAGGCGACGTGACCAGCAACCGAGGCGATATTCAGAATGCTTCCACCTGTCTCCTGCATCCGTTTACCAATTTCTTGAGCAAAGAAGAAAGCGGATTTCAGATTGGTCTGTTGAATCGTTTCCCACTCATCTTCCGTCACATCGAGTGCCTTCGAACGAATGTTCATTCCGGCATTGTTGACGAGCCCATCAATCTGCGGTACTTGTTCGTAAGCACGAGCTACCGTCTCGACGACTTGTTTCCGGTCAGTGATGTCGCACGGGAATATGTAAGCCGTTCGACCAAGTCGTTCGATTTCTTGTGCCGTCTCCGTCAAATCGCGTTCCGTCCGGGCGACGAGAATGATGTCGGCACCGGCTTCTGCCATTCCGATGGCGAGCGCACGTCCGATGCCTCGACCAGCTCCTGTGATGAGAAATGTCTGATCGGTTAACGAAAAACTTGGAAGATACATGATGTCACGTCCTTTTATTGAGAGTCATCACTTACTCTAATGAAAAATTGACTGAAAAGAAAGAAAAATCACCCCAAGGTAGAGTGGAGATGGTAAAATATTGAAAAGGAGGGATGAGATGAAGCGTGGTTTAGTTGTGACATTATGTATAACACTCGTGAGCCTTGCTGCTATTCAACTAGTCGGTACAGAAGTCTATCGTTATTTCTTTTATGATCCGGCAACCTATCAAGCCCGATTTATGGTTGATGGAGGCGGGAAAGAAGAAGGAAAACCGACCGAGCAAAAAATGGACATCCAAAGCGGGGGATTTGCGGATAAGGATGCCTTAGGTGTTGCTACCTTTTACGGCGTCATCGGTCTTGTCATACTACTGATTGTCATCTTTAGTGTGCGTTATTTCTTGAAGCGTTTGCGAAAACGACGCAAACGAGAGAATGTAATCGACGATTTAATGCAGCCGCCGCCGGTGTTTTCCCCAAATCGTTCGACACGACAAACACTTGTTGGTGAAGAATCAGAGTCAGAGATTCGCCGTCTGTTACAAAAGTTCGATCGGCAACTGACACGACAAAAACGCCGCCGCTCCGAAGAGACGGTCGGCGAATGGTTACAACGGATTGATGTCACGCTTGATCCATCGATCTACCATCTCGTCCGGTACGGTGACACACCGGATTCGGCGATTTCACAAGATCAAGTCGATGGGCTGAGGCATGAACTACAAGTGCACCTTCAGCGCGACTGACCAAGTAAATCAAGCAGAATCGCATGATGGGAGGCGTCTCGTGAGACGAGTGACAATTCACGGACGACATCAAACCCGTCGACCGGTAACGTCTTGATTTCTGGGGATAGTCCGTCTTGGAAAATCTCCGGCAACAGGGCAATACCGAGCCCTGCACGGATGAAACCGAGGACGCTTGAACCGAATTCCATCTCGTTTTCTGCTTGGTAGACGGCACCTCGCTCGATGAACGCGTCCTTTAGGATGTTCGTCGAATCGCAATCGATCGGAAGCGACAAGAAAGAGGCGTCACGAATTTGCTCAAACGCCACAGACGTACAGCTCGCGAATCGTTCGTCGTCTTGATGGACATAAAGTAAAAAGTTCTCCGTATACAAATGGGTCGTATGATACGGATGGACATGGTGACGATCGTCGAGTAAGACAGCATCGTATCGGCGTTCTTCAAGACCTTGCATCAAATCGATCGTCGTATGCGCCGTCTTCAACTTGAGATCTGGTGCTGTTGCTTGACGCGAGACGTGACGCGGGAGATACGTCATCGCGACGCTTGGCCATGATCCGAGCGTTAAGGTCGTCCGTTCGTCGATCGTACCGATCCGTCGTTTCATCTGATCGATCCGATCAATCAGTTCACGACTCTCTTCAAAGACGATTTCGCCTGCTGGCGTCAACGTGACACCATGTGCCGATCGGTGTAACAAAGAGACATCAAGCGCACTCTCAAGACTTTTGATTTGTTTACTTAACGCCGGTTGCGTCATATGCAATACTTCGCTTGCTTTCGTCAGGCTGCCGGTCTCCGCGGTGACGAGGAATGCTTCCATCCATTCGGTCTTCATTGGTTCACGCTCTTTTCATACAGGTTGTTTAGAACGTACGTCATTTGAACGCATCTGACAATCATTTTGCATTTTTTATATTCTTAGTTTAGAATATTCCAAATTGGGAATATATAAAATAAAGAGGTGAACGGATATGAACGATCGGATACCAATACGATTCTCAGCACTCGGAGACGCGACACGGCTCCAACTGATCGAAGCGTTACGAAACGGTCCTCGCTCCGTCAATGAGTTAGCTGAACAATTACAGTTACGCCAACCGCAAACCTCGAAGCATTTGAAGCTGTTGCTTGACGCGGAACTGATCACTGTCGAACGACAGGCGAATCGTCGCTTGTATAGCCTTCGCCCAGAAGCGTTTCGAGAACTCGTCATATGGAGCAACTCGCTAGCGCAAATGGAAGCCCGCATGCATCGTTTAGACGCACATTTGAAGCAGATTCAGTCGAACGTGAAGGGAGACGGGACGAATGAAAAAGGAATTGAAGACTTCAATTGAGGGGAAGACGCTACGAATGGAATGGACGTGTGAAGCGCCGCGAGATAGCGTCTTTGCCGCATTTACGGAAAAAGAACAGCTTGAAGCGTGGTGGGGACCGGAAGGCTGGGAGACAACGATCAAGACGTTCGAATTTCAACCGGGTGGTATGTGGCATTATTGCATGCGCTGTGTTGATCCGGCGCAAGGTGACTTTTACGGCATGGAGTCGTGGGGGAAAGCGATTTTCAGAAACATCGATGCTCCGAACACGTATAGTCATGCCGATTACTTCTCGGACGCGTCAGGGGTGATCTCTGAACATTTACCAGGAAGCGAGAATGTCACGACATTCATTGACCATGGGGAGACGACGTTGATCGTCTTCGAGTCGACCTATGAGACAGAAGAAGCTGTGCAAGAAGTGCTCGGTATGGGGATGAAGGAGGGCTTTACGTCGCATCTGTATCGCCTCGATCGTCTATTAGCGAAATAGTGAGAAGGAGTCGGTGAGTGATGCGAAAGCTCTGTCTTGTGGTATGTCTGCTTTGTTTAGCCGGTTGCGGAACGTATACGATGGAAGAGGAGAAGAAGAATGGCGACATCATTGTCCAGAAGGATGTTGCGAACAGAGACCGATTCGAGTCCTTTTTGAAAAAGTCAACGCAAGGCAAATCGGATCAGATTCGCATCACGGCGTTTACGACTGAAGGTGATCCGGTGTTGTATGACATCAAGTATGATGGCAAGTCGTATCACTATACGTCCGATTCATCGCGTGATCAGTTCGGTACGACAGACATTGATCGCAAAAACGAAGTCTGTCGACAACTCGACAAGACGATCGTGAAGCAGAAGGCAACCTATACGTTACGTAAATGCGCTGAAGGAGAGGATCATGAGCTGCTACGATTGCCAAAACAATAATCAAAAAGGATCGTGTCCCGTCGAATCAATCAGCGGGCACGATCCTTTTTATTCGATCTCGAGACGACGTAAAGCTTCGCGCCAACTGGAGAAGCGTTCAATCAACAACGTCAGTGAAGGTGCTTGATGCGCACGCGCCCACTTAGCATATTGTTGACTCGTCAGAAGCGGTCCATGTGTGGCTGCAGCTTGTTGAAGAGCATCTAAGCAGTCTTGATCGGTGAAGAAGCCGTTCGAGGTGAGGTCGAAGTGTGCTAAGGCATTTTTCCACGTGCCGAAACGACGAATGATCGTATTCGCACTTAGCATCTCTGGATGTAGATCCCGCAATTCCGTGTAGGAGCGAATCGTCATGTTCGTTCCTTTTTGTGCGACATAAAAGGCGACGCTCTCTTCGATCGACCACCGTTTCGTTCGCTTGACCGCAGCGGGACGGTTTAATGTCATGCGATCTTTCGTCGATAAGTGGGAAGCCTTGACGATCCCTGCTCGTTCTAACAGGTGTGCCCACGAACCGAATCGGGCATTGATCTCTTCAAGAGAAGGATAAGGAAGTTGAGCTGCTAACTTTTGATAATGGGTAGCTTTCATAGGTGAATGGTGCATTTGATGAAGACCTTGAATCAAGCGGATGATCTTCTCATCCGTTGATAAGGTGGAAGTGGAAGTCGGATGTTGACGCATGCAAGATATCTCCCTTTTGAATGGTTGTTTCAATTAAAGGCTAGTGTAGCATGAGCGATTTCGAGAACATACTAACAATATCGTAAGGTAAGAAAAATAGCGCATTTTCATCTTTGAAATACAGGAGAATCAGAGATGAAACGCGAATACATTATTATAGAAGAAAAGAGGGGGAACTGATCAATGACAGAAACAGAAACGATTGAGACGATGGAGGATATTTTAAAGATGCTCGACGCGCGATTGCGTGAACCAGAACCGTTTTGGGACAGGTTTTATGAAGATCGGACGAAACCGGTCCCGTTTTTTAAGAACATTCCTGACGAGAACTTAGTTCGCTATATCGAACAGGGATGGCTCTCACCGGGTGACGCGTTAGATCTCGGGACAGGACCGGGACGTAACGCGATCTACCTCGCAACACACGGTTTTTCGGTGACGGGACTCGATCTTTCAGCAACCGCGTTAGACTGGGCAACAGAACAAGCACAACAGACTGGAGCGCATGTTGCGTTTCGAAAACAAGATTTTCTAAAGACGACCGAACAGAATACATATGATTTCATTTACGATTCCGGCTGTTTTCATCATATGGCGCCACATCGACGTTTGACCTACGTGACGCGAATAAAAGAGATGTTGCGGCCAGGAGGATATTTCGGATTGACGTGTTTTGTTGCGGGTGGTCCGCTAGGCGGGGCGACGTTGACGGACTGGGAAGTCTATCAAGAAAATAGTCTCCATGGCGGACTTGGCTATACGAAAGAGCGATTACTCTCCATATTCGATGCATTCGACGTCATCGAACTAAAGGAAATGAAACCCGTCGACAATCCAGAGGCATTATTTGGTCATGTTGGACTGTGGACTGGTCTGTTTCGATTAAAGGATTGATTCGTCCTGCATTCGAGACGCGAACCAGTCTACAAAGTAGTGGACATCCTCTAGCGAAACGATTTGGTGTGTATCGTATGCAGCGAACAGTGACAAAAAGCGCGGTTCGTCAGGGAAATAATGAAGCAAGATTGGGCGGAGTGTCTCTAGGTCATGTACGAAGCTTTGATCGTCTTCTAGAATAAGGTGATAGGCGCTCCGAACAATCTGTTTCACGATCGAATCGGAATGAAGCAAAGCGACCTGACTTGTTTCTAAGAGAAATAAATCCGTTTTTAACTGCTCATATACTCCACTGTTTAACGCGAAGCCAAGAGCGCGTGTCGGACGAAGGGATGGAAATCGACTTTGGAGATTTTCGCCTGCCAAAAACAAGTTGACGGATTTCAACCAGACGCCCCAGCGAAGTGCTTCGTCATCCCGTATGACGTCGCCAAGCAGACCGATGTCATAATCGATTTTGGTGACGAATGGATAGTCCTTCAACCAGTCTTCTGTCCGTTCATCTAACTGCATGTGTTCTTCTTCCGTCAACGGTTCTGTCAAAATCAGTGTAAAATCGAGGTCGGATTCAAAGGGACGCGCCGTTCCTTTGGCGACGCTGCCATACAAGTACACGCCATGAAACGCGGATAAGGTTTGTACATAGGCGACGACGTCCTGACTCACGGCACGATAACGGACAGGAATCGCTTCAGCGGAAGTTGGATTGTGGATGTAGCCATTTTTCGTGCCCAATGTCGTAGGATACTGCATCTGTCTTCCTCCTCATTTTTCAGGAATGGATTGATAGCGATACCACTTCTTGTTTCGCTGCACATATAAAAACATCGTATCATCTTTTTCTTGATAGATGACCGTACCGCTATTAAGACGAGTTGCCATGCCGTCCTTGAGCGTCTTTTCGGATGCTATTTTTTGAACACGTGGACCAGGAGTCAAAGAAAGAATCGAGACGGTTACGACCTGATCTAGTCGATACACGCGATCGTTCAAGCGGATGACGTCTTGATCTTGTTTAATGGCTTCCGCCGCGATGAGGTCCGTCGTTGTCATCGTCGTCTCCGCTAAGCATCCACTGAGAAAAAGAATGACCAATACGATAGTAGCTAACGTTTTTTTCATGAAACACATCTCTTTCTCTGTTAATATATCGTGTTTTACGATATATTCGAATTATACGATATAAGGGGGGAGCATCATGATTTCAGCTGATTTTGCAAAAATTTATTATCAATTACATCCACGGTTCGAAGAAAACTTGTCTCACCAAAGTGTGCGTATTTTGCAATACATTCAATTTGCGGTGAATCCGACGATCAAGCAGATTGCCGAGGCATTTCGCCTCTCACATAATACGACGTCCGAGCACGTCAAAAAGTTGGACAGATTAGGCTATATCGAAAAAAAACGGAATCCAGAAGACCAACGCCAAGTGACGATTGGTTTGACAGACATGGGGGATATAATTGTTCGTCGTCATACGGAACTTGATCCTGAACGGTTAAATCAAGTCCTTGCTACGATGTCAAAAACAGACCAAGAGGCGATTGAACAGGCGTTTCGATTGTTGCGGGAGGCGGCAGATGACTGCTTTTCTCGTTAAGGTGTTTTCGAGCGCACTAGTCATTGGTCTTGTTACCGAAGTCGCCCGGCGTTCACCGTCACTGGGTGGTGTGTTGTCTGCATTGCCCGTCGTCAGTCTGATTAGCTTTGCCTGGCTCGTTAAACAGGGAAGTGAACGGGCAGAACTGAGTACATTCTTAAAGAGTGTGTTACTCGGATTACCAGCGACGTTCTTATTGCTTGCCGTCTTATATGGATTGATCCGCTTAGGGATTCCTATTTTTTACAGTATACTCGGTGCAACAAGTCTTTTTATCGTTTGTTGGTATGTTCAACGTCAACTACAACATTGGTGGCAAACGTAATCAAAAAGGAGCGAAAGCGATGGTAATCCTTCAAACGGAGCGCTTGACGATTCATCCGTGTACGGCGAATGACGTGACACGGCTACAACAACAGCACTACGATAACGGACCGGAAGTTCAGCATCATTTGATGTCAGTAGCGTCAGATCCTTCGATGCTATACTGGGGCAGCTGGCTTGTCATGACAAAGGATGGTCAGGTAATTGGGGATATCGGATTTAAGGGGAAGCCGGACATACGACAAGCGGTCGAAATCGGTTATGGTCTGTTACCAGCGTATCTCAATCAAGGGTTTGCGACGGAAGCAGTTCAAGCATTGATCGAATGGGCGTTCGAACAAACGGAAGTGACAGGAGTACTTGCGAAGACGGAGTCGACGAATCAAGCATCGATCCGAGTACTCGAAAAAGTGGAATTGATGCAGGTCGGGAGCGACGAGCGATATATCATGTGGGAACGTATAAAATGAATGTAAAGGAAACTTGACAGGTAGTGTGTTATTTACATATAGTGGAAGCGTGAGGTGGGATCATGAAAAATAAGGTCAGAGAGATGCGCGAAGAACGTGGCTGGTCGCAAGGCGAACTGGCAAAACGATTGAATGTGTCGCGTCAGACGGTCATTTCCATTGAAAAAGAGCGGTATAATCCGTCACTCGACCTCGCGTTTACACTAGCTGATCTATTTGAGCGGCGAATCGAAGAAATTTTTACACCGAATCGAACGAGCGAGGAGGGAACAGCATGAAGCGAGTCAATGTGTTCTTAGACATCATTTTAATTGGAGCGGGTCTTTACTTAACAATGACGGATCCAGCGGCTAAAACACTCGGAATCATCCTTGTTTTAGCAGGTGTCACGTCACGTATCACAGGAACGGTATTCTCACCAACGGAACCGTATGATGAGCGCCAAGGAGCGGTTAAAATCCGTAGTGGACATATCGCTTATCTCGTAAGTATCGGATATCTTTTTTTAATCTTGGTACTCGTTAATCTGTCGATCATTCAAGACATTCAATTTGCTCTGTTACTAGCATTAGGAGGACAACTTTTATTCTTTCCGCTTGTATTGCTGTACGTGAATCGAAAGATGTGAAGAATTAAATGTTTATAAAAATGATGCTTGTAACCGTTATCAAAAATGGTATAGAATGTAATGGAATAGGGATTGTTACTGGTCAAGCAGGCGAAACCCAAATCAGCGATCACTGGAACCGTGAGTGACGTTTGATTTGGGTTTTTCTATTTTTTCGATTTGGAAGGAGGTCACCGATGATCATTCATCAAATTTTCAACAACAATGTCATCAGTGTATTTGACGAAGCAGGGCGTGAGCGAGTCGTCATGGGGAAGGGGATCGGATTTAAACGGAATTCAGGGCAGGCGATATTAGCCTCCGATGTTGAAAAAGTCTTTTATCTCGATGATGCTGGCAATCATGAACGATTTAAATTACTACTTCAAGAAATTCCTGAAGAAATCATCGTCTTGACTGATGATATCGTAACGATTGCTAAATTGACGCTTGGAAAAAAACTCAATGAACTTGTCTATATCGCTCTTGCCGATCATTTACATTTTGCATTAGAACGTCATGAAAAAGGTTTAGAGATCAAAAATGTATTGCTTTGGGAGATTAAACGTTTATATCAAGATGAGTTTAGTGTTGGTCTGCAAGCACTTGAACTAGTTGAAGAAAAATTCAATATCATATTACCTGAAGACGAAGCAGCCTATATTGCACTTCACATCGTGAATGCTGAATTAAACGAAGAGATGCCGAACATCGTCTCAATGACAAAAGTCATTCAAGAAGTATTAAATCTCGTAAAATACCACTTTGCATTAGAATGGGATGAGAATGCTCTCGCCTATCATCGTTTTGTTACTCACCTTAAATTTTTTGCACAACGACTCGTGTCACGAACCGAATACGAAGGAGATGAGAGTGCGCTTTTCGATTTAGTGAAAATGCAATATCCAAAGTCCTATGTCTGCACTGAAAAAATCGCTACCTTTATTCAGACAAAATATGATTATCGGTTGACGGATGAAGAGAAACTGTACCTAACGGTTCATATCACAAGGTTAATCAAAGAAAAAAAGAAAGGTTGACATATAAATGTATAATTGTTATTATATGTTTAATAAATATATTTAATGGGATTGTTACTGGTCAAGCAGGCGAAACCTAGGTGAAACAAAACGTATTTTCATGAAATACGTTACTTGTTCTCATCTGGGTTTCTTTTTGTGTCTATCAACTATGGAGGTGTCTTATGAAATACGATCAATTGGCAAAAGAAATCATTGAATCTGTCGGAGGCGAACAAAACGTTAGTTCACTTGTTCATTGTGCGACCCGTCTACGTTTCGTACTTAAAGACAAAGTAAAGGCTGATAAATTAAAACTTGAAAAACTAGAAGGTGTCATTGCAGTAAAAGAGAGCGGAGGGCAATTTCAGGTCGTTGTCGGAAATACAGTACCTGAGGTATATCAAGCAATTGGGAAACAAACAAAGCTGATGGAGGAGTCAACAGACACTAGTGAGATAAATGAAAAAGGAAACATTTTTGGTCGAGCAATCGATATTATTTCAAGTATCTTTACGCCATTGCTTGGTGTCATGGCGGGAGCTGGTATCTTAAAGGGGTTACTTGCGATTGCGACGAATGCAGGTTGGTTAATTCCTACTGAAACTACGTATATTATTTTAAATGCTACAGCGGATAGTCTCTTTTACTTTTTACCTATTTTGTTAGCGGTTACATCAGCGCGGAAGTTTGGTGCGAATCAATTTGTTGCAATGACAGTAGCAGGTGCCTTGATCTATCCGACAATCATTCAACTGAAGACGGATGCAGTCGCGACGACATTCTTCGGTATACCCGTGACGATGATGTCATATACCTCTACGGTCATTCCAATCATTCTTGCCGTTTGGGTTATGAGTTATGTTGAAAAATTCTTCAATCGACATATCCATGAGAGTGTTAAAAATTTTGTTACACCTTTGATTGCTCTCATTACAATCGTTCCATTGACATTAATCGTGTTTGGACCAATCGGCGTCACGTCAGGCGACTTGATTGCTGCGTTCATTTTAAAGGTATTAGCATTTAACCCAATTTTAGCAGGGGCGTTTATTGCTGGTGTATGGCAAGTCCTTGTCATTTTCGGTATTCACTGGGGAGTCGTTCCGATTTTCATCAATAACATTGCGACTAAAGGATATGACTATATCAAACCAGCAACTGCTCCAGCAATTTTTGCACAGGCAGGAGCTTCATTCGGTGTCATGCTTCGTTCAAAAAATAAAAAGTTAAAGACATTAGCAGGATCTACGGGAATTACCGCATTATTCGGTATTACAGAGCCAGCCGTATATGGAGTTACTTTACGCTTAAAGCGCCCTTTCATTGCAGCGGTCATTAGTGCAGCAGTAGGTGGAGGAATTGTAGGACATTTTGGAAGTGTAGCGGTAGCTTCTGGTCCTCCGGGATTATTGACATTACCCGTCTTCATTGGAGATAGTATGACAGCATTTTACGGGTTATTAATTGGTGTCGGTGTCTCATTCTTATTATCGATGGTCTTAACATACATCCTTGGATTTGAAGATGATCCAATTGAAAAAGAAGCGGAAATAAATGTTCGTCCATCAACAGAGATGACGATTCCAAGCCCAGTGTCAGGTCAAATCGTGTCTCTCGAAAAAGTTTCGGATAGTGTGTTTGCAAGTGGAGCGATGGGACAAGGTTTCGCAGTCGTTCCGACTGAAGGAAAAGTCGTTGCCCCAGTGTCAGGTCAAGTAACTGCTATATTTGCAAGCAAACATGCAATTGGTATTCGATCAGAGGACGGAATGGAGATTCTCATTCATGTTGGGATTGATACGGTACGCTTAGATGGAACTCACTTCGAATTACACGTCACACAAGACCAGAAAATCGAACCAGGAGATGTATTAATCACTTTTGATATGGAATCGATTCAATCGGAAGGGTATGACATCATCACACCTGTGATTTTCACGAATTTATCAGAAGAACGACAAATTACGATTGACCAAGATCAAATTTCAGTGAGTAAATACAATAAACCTGCTTTTGCATAAGAAAGGATGAGACGATGCAATTTCCAAAAAACTTTTTATGGGGTGGCGCTATTGCTGCCAATCAAGCAGAAGGTGCCTATTTATCCGATGGAAAGGGATTATCTTCCGTTGATTTAATTCCTAGTGGGTCAACTCGAAGAGCCGTCATGAAAGGAGACTTATCACATTATGAGCCGCTCCCAGAACTAACTTATCCATCCCATGATGCGATTGATTTTTATCATCGCTACAAGGAAGATATTGCGTTATTCGCTGAAATGGGATTTAAAGCACTTCGTCTATCGATTTCATGGGCGCGTATCTTTCCAAATGGTGATGAAGAACAACCAAACGAACAAGGATTGAAGTTTTACGATGATGTGTTCGATGAATTATTAACATATGGAATTGAACCGGTTGTCACGATGGCGCATTTTGATGTTCCCGTTCATTTAGTAGAGCATTACGGAAGTTGGCGCAATCGAAAGATGGTTACATTTTTCGAACAATATGTGAAGACGATTGTATCCCGGTATCATTCAAAAGTTCGCTATTGGATGACTTTCAATGAAATAAATATGTTGTTCCACCTTCCTTATATGGGAGCTGGATTAGTATTCGTTGAAGGAGAGAATCGGCAACAAATTCAGTATCAAGCAGCACATCATCAATTGGTGGCGAGTGCGCGTGCCGTGGAAATTGCTCATACGATTAATTCGGATCTTCAAGTTGGGTGTATGTTAGCAGCAGCTATGACATATCCTTATACCTGTAACCCAGATGACGTCGAAAAAGCGATGGAACGTGATCGTGAGAATTTCTTCTTCATTGATGTACAAGCTCGCGGTGCCTATCCTGGTTATGCATTAAGACAATTGAAAGATGCTGGAATTGAAATTCAGATGGAACCAGGTGATATTGAACTATTGCGCAACCACACAGTGGACTTTATTGGCTTTAGTTATTACTCGAGTCGCTGTATCAGTACTGATCCAGAAATACTGAATAAGATGACGGCGGGGAATGTGTTCCCGACTGTTAAAAATCCATATCTAAATCAATCGGAATGGGGATGGACGATTGATCCGAAAGGACTCCGTTTAACGGCAAATCAGCTATACGACCGTTATCAACTTCCTTTATTCATCGTCGAAAATGGATTAGGAGCATTTGATGAATTGGATGGTGAAGGAAACATTCAAGATGACTATCGAATTGCTTATTTAACAGATCATATACGCGCAATGTACGAATCGATACAAGACGGTGTTGAACTTATCGGTTACACGAGTTGGGGATGTATTGACCTTGTTAGTGCTTCTTCCGGAGAATATGCAAAACGGTATGGCTATATCTATGTAGATCGTCATGATGATGGCAGTGGAACAAATCGAAGACAAAAAAAGGCGTCATTTGATTGGTATAAAAAAGTAATTGCATCAAATGGTGCCTTTATAGAAAATCAAAAACATATTAAAATCAAATAAAAGTATAGCTAACGACGTGGATCTAGAAATGCTTAGATTACAAATCGTTAGCTTTTTACTTATGATTGGGATTCTTTCATAAAAAAATCATTAATAAAGATCAACCATGAATCGCAAACGTATCCCGTAACTCGATGATTGTTCCTTCGGGTGCTTTTAATTTGCTGAGATGACCATCGACGACGAAGTAGATGTTTCCGCCGTGTTTCGGTAAAAATGGCATCCCGAGTTGTTCTAGACGTGTTACTTCTTCTTGCAAGTCGTCAACGTAAAGTGCGAAATGGACGGGACCCGCTGCTTGTTTCGTATAATCGGTGAACGGCTGACCCGATTTGGGTGTTTGCAACTCGATATAGAAGTCGCCGAGACGTAACCAGCTGTTAAAGTCACGGTCGTGAAACCCAGGCGACTCTTGAACAAGCGAGAATCCGAGCTGTTCATAAAATTGTTTAGACGCAGCATAATCCGTTGTCTGAATACAGATGTGATGAATTTGTTTCATACTAAAAACCTTCCTTCGTGTTCAATGAAATCATGCAGAACTAGTGTAGCATTTCACGGATCAGTTGGAACGATTGAAATGGAGAATCTGATGCAACAAATGATGAATTTAATTTGTGAACGTTTTTTGTTAGGGCAAATGATCGGCGAACCTGTCAAATTGACAGGTGGATTCCTGCACGAGACGTGGCGACTACAGACGACGACTGGATCTTACGTCTTAAAGCGATTGAATCCGGACATCATGCGACGTCCTGAAGCACGAAATAATTTTAAGATGTCAGAAGATGTCGCCATGCAAGCGTCACTTCACTTAGCAGCATTACCAGCACGTCGCATCAAAGACCAAGCGGTACAGACGATTGACAGCTCGGATTACCTTTTGTTTGACTGGATCGATGGCAAGACGTTATCAACCGACCAGCTTCGATCGGCACATGCACGACAAATCGGAGTTCAATTAGGACTATTGCACGGTCTTTCCATAGCGACGACTGGCTTTATAAAGCCGGATACCTCAATTACTTCAATCGATTGGAACGGTCATTTAGAAGAAGGAAAACGGCAGCAAGGAAAGTGGCTGCAGCTATTCATGGAAGAGCAGGAACATTTGCAACGAATTGAAAGATTAGCACAGAAAGCACAGAAACAACTGCCAGTAGACTGGATCGTCAGTCATCGTGATCTCGATCCAAAGAACGTCCTCTGGACACCAACGGGTCCAGTCCTGATTGACTGGGAGTCTGCGGGTCTGATTCATCGAGCCGTCGACGTGTTCGAGACAGCCTGTTATTGGTCGAAGCAGGAAAACGATACGTTCGACAGCGTTCGATTTAACGCATTTCTTGACGGTTACGCAACAAATCAAGTTTTGCCTGATGTCGACTGGACGCACGTCATCGATAGCAGTGTTCAAGGAAAGCTGGACTGGCTGAATTTTAATCTGGAGCGCTCACTCGGGAAAAGTGGGATCCCTGAAGCGGAACGAGTCCTTGGAACAGAACAAGTCGTTTTAACAATAAAAGAATTACGAGCGCACGACCGGAATCTCTGGATCAAGTGGATGTCGGTAAGATAAGCGTAAATGAGGCACCGAATCACTCGATTCGATGCCTCTTCGTTATTAAAACGATTTGACCAACTGTTCAATAGTTGATTCAGGAGTGCGAATCGGAATATAACCAAGTTGCTTGATTCGGTCATTCGCAAATGTCGCGTGTTCCGCTGCACGCTTCGGTATTTGGTACGGCTTGTCACTTGCTGTGATCAACTTCATCCGGAAATCCGTCTCAGGTAGATTCGAATCGATTGCATTGAAGATATCCCCATTATGCGCATTTGTTGCGGCAAGGACGATCATTTCGACTAGATTATCCGTATGGACCCACGGGACGACATCATCCGGATGCACCCAGGTAATCACATCCGCCTCCTTCATCCGCTCGACTTGACGATCCCCCCAATAGGACTGCTCCTCGGCACAAATTGATCCTGGGCGTAAGATGATTAAATCGGAATCGGGTGTGTTTTCCTGTAACAGGCGTTCGGATTCCTGCTTTGTATGGATGTAGACGTGCTCGGACGGTAGGAGCGGTGACGTTTCCGTAAAATGTCCACTCACGACTTCGCCGTACACGGAAGTCGTCGAGATGTGAACGATGCGCTTGACACGAGCTTTTGTCGCAGCATCCGCGAGATGTTGTACACCAGTGACATTTGCTTCCTGTGCTAAATCGGGATCATCTCCGAGATAGGCAGCACAGTGAATCAACAGATCGACGCCTTGAAGTGCTGTAAGAAGCGAATTCGGATCACCGAGTTTACCGATGACTGCGTGGACACCTTTGAAGGCGTGTTGATCCGCTTGTTCCTTAGAGCGATACAAACCGCGCACTTCACGCGCTTCTTTTAGAAAACGTCGCGCAACACGAGAGCCAAGCGTCCCGGTCATTCCTGTAATTAAAATCGTACTCTCTTTCAGATTCATGGATGCTTACCCCTTTGACTCTGTCTTTTCAGCGAAACATTGCTCACAAATGAAACGTCCTTCGCTTTTTAGGTATGCTTTGACTTCCGTCATCCCGCGATGTTTCGGATAGCGCATCTGGATGTAGACTTTTTCGTTTCCTTCAATCGTTTTGCCGCAATGAATACATGTCGGTTCTTTGCCGAACATCCTAACTCCCCCTGATTATTTTTATCTTCTACCTTATCGTAAAGGAAAAATAAAGGTGTTGGAAGAATAAAGTAAAAAAGGAATCTAAAGGAGGGTGTCTATGATCTTCATTGCTATTTTTCTCGCCGTTGGTGGAGTCGTCTGGTTCATTTCAGCGCGGAGTCAATCGAAACATCGCTCGCTCGACGATCAGGAATATACACTGAATCAACATGATGTCCATCAACAAAAAAATCATCGTGATTTTTGAAGGCATGTAAAGGAGCATCCAGTCGATTGACTGAATGCTCCTTTTTAGCGATTGCGTACATGGAGAAAATATTTTGCGTTGCTCCAGATCAAGGCGAAAATCAATAAGCTGATCGCGAAGATCTGAGATTGACCGGTCTCATATGAATACACGACCAATACGACGATAATACCCATTAATAGGAGTTGCAAAGAAGATTGTGAACGGATGAGTCCTTCTAACATGACGTGTCGCTCGCCGTCATCTGAAGCAGCGAACAGCTTTTTGATATAGTTTGTTTCCGAGTACTTCGGGAACTGACGGTCCGGATATATATGATGCATGAGATTAAGATAAAAAACAGAGACAAGACTACTGATGATAAAAAAGAGTCCGCTCAGTATCAAATGAAGTCCGAACTGGTTTTCAATGATGCTAAATGATGCAAGTCCGATGCTGAGAAGATTGGAGAACTGCACGATCATCATGCCGTCCGCATAGTAGCGATTCACTTGATCGTCAATCGCGTCCTCTTCGTTGGAAGAAACGGAGCGTCGAGTCAATTGACGAATTTGCAAATAGCGTACGATGTAACTGAGAGTCAAGATCGTCAAGATAACGAAAAGACCAGTGAATATGTAATCAAGATAGAGCGATCGTTCAAACTGTGACAAATGCGTATTTTTGAGGACAAACATAACGATATAACTACTAATGAAACCGAGTAATCCTGCGATGATGACCTTGACTGCTTCCTTGTTCATGTTAATTCCTCCTCATCGAAATAAAAGATGTCTTCTAGCGGTGTGTCAAACACACGAGAAATTTTGACGGCGATCAGTAGCGACGGCATAAATTCTTCGCGTTCGATTAAGCTGATCGTCTGGCGAGAAATGTTCGCGCGCCGTGCCAGTTCAGACTGATTCCATCCGTGGCGAGCACGTAATTCTTTTAAACGGGATTTCATATAGGGATTCACCTCCTATATAATGTAACTTATCATAGTCTTTTTGACAACGATAATAGTCAAAAAAGACAACATGATAGTCATTTGTTCGTAAAATGATCATATCGTTGGCATAAACTGTATACTGGAATAAGTTGAAAGGAGATGTGAAATCCGTCGATGAAATCTCAGTCATGTATAAACAATGTTATTAATAATGATGAGAATGTTACGCACCAGATTGCTTCGATTCTCCAAATGGAAGAGACATTGCTCAAACAAAAAATCACGTATCTCCAGGACGTGACAGACTCGGACGCAACTAATACATACGAACAAGGACGTCAGCAGCTATCAGACAAACTCGATACGTTAAGACATTCGGTAAAAATGAATTTTATCTCGCGCGACGACGTTCCGATTCGAACGCGAGCACTCTGGAAACAGTCACTAAGAGCGACGTCTGTGACGGAAGAGGAAGCACGTCTCATTCAAGAGTATCTCCAGAATGAGGCAACGATGCTGACAGAAGCGGGAGAAGTGGTTTCTGATCTCTATGCCGCCTTATTTGATGCAGATGAGCCGACACGGAAACAAGCATTCTTATCGATTGAGGAAGCGTTCCGGACGAATGAATCTGTCATTCAACGATTATTTTCGCAACTCGTCGACTTGCGACAAGCGCGTGCTTCTGCAAGGCATCAGTCGGGATACGAAGAATTAGCTTTTGCGGAGCTCGGACGTATCGATTATACAAGCAAGGATGTCGATCATTACGCCAGCATCATTCAAACTTATTTTCTGCCGGTTAAACAGCGATTTCAGCTCGAGCAACAAACGTTTCTCGGCAAACAGGCGCTCCATCCGTGGGACGTTCGGCAATCGGCCTATACGCAGATTGATCATCATGTAACCGGGTCTGATACTTCATTCTTAGACAAGGCACAAGCAATCCTCGAGAGCGTGCATTTATATTTTGCTGACGTATTAAGAGAAATGCGACATACGAATCATCTCGATATCGGTGCCCGGTCGAATAAAGCGGGCGGAGGGTTTTGTGAGTATTTACCGGTCGAACAACAATCGTTCCTATTCATGAATCGCATCCATACGTTTGATGATCTCGTCATCTTTATGCATGAGATCGGGCATGCCGTCCATCATGATGCGATGAAAGAGACGTATGATGGACTACAACCGATTCCGCTTGAAGTAGGGGAATTCGCTGCTATGTCACTTGAGTTGTTGTCGATGAACGAGTGGCACCAAGTGATTCCAGGTCGAAAAGACGTTGCCCGAGCGAAACTCGAACAGATTCGTTCCATAGTGGAGTTTTTGCCACAAACGATTATCGTTGATCGTTTCCAGTCGTGGCTCTATGCTCACCCGGACCATCTGCCGGAAGAGCGCCAAGTTTCTTTTGCTCGTCTCCGGGAGACGTATGATACGGACGTCATCGATTGGTCGGAAACGCTCGATTGGAAAGGCCTCGAATGGATGAGTGTCATTCATCTCTTTGAGACGCCATTTTATTACATTGAATATGCGATAGCCCAAATTGCTGCTCTTCAGTTGTATCACTGTTTTACGAAAGATCCTGACCAAACGATGAAGGACTTCCTTGCAGCTTTAGCGCTTAGTCACACCCATTCGATTCAAGACGTCTATGCGAGAGCGGGAGTATCCTTCTTACCAAGTGATGCGGAAATGAAAGAGTTGATGGCGTTCCTAGAAGGTCAAATTGAAATTTGGACAAATGAGTTAGAAAAGACATATTAAAAACAACACGCTTTGATCAGAAATAGCAGATGTACAAAACGATAGGAGGATGAACATGAACACACGAAAAAACATTGTTTATGCGACCTTATTCAATGCCACAGGCAGTCAGTTATTGATGGTTGAAAATCGTGGCGATCACGGTGACTACTATACATTGCCCGGTGGGACGGTCGAACGTGACGAAACGTTACATATGGCAATCGCGCGTGAAGTATTAGAAGAGACAGGATTTACCATCATCCCAGGTGACATCGTCCATGTGGCAGAAGCATTCTTTCCGCAAGCGGGGGAACATTGTCTCTTTTTCTTCTTCGCGGGAGAAATCACTTCCGGTCAATTGCAGACGAATGTCCCAGAAGAAATTTCCGGACTCGTCTGGATGGACCGTGAAGAAGCGTTCAAACACCTCAATTTACCGGAAGCGTCAAAAGAATCGCTCTTTGCTGGTCGAACGGTACCATATGATTTTGCCGGAGAGATCATTCACGCGTAAGGAAGTGTTGCTTGACGTACTAAGGTGACGGATTTTCGGGTACAACATTACAGGAGCATTACCCGAAATTTGTAGAAAGTCAGGTGAACACACAGTATGTCGATTCTTACGTTTCACGAAGTCAGCTATCAACACATCTTACACGAAATAACGGGTGAGTTCCGAGAAGGTGTCATTACGACGCTCGTCGGACCGAGTGGTGCCGGAAAATCCACGACATTGAAACACATCAACGGACTTATTTCTCCCGATCGCGGCGAAATTTGTTTTCGAGGCGAACCACTCGAGCAGATGAATCTGCTCGACGTCCGCAAACGGATCGGAATGGCGTTCCAAAGCGCGCCGATGATTCCAGGTACAGTCTACGATAATATCAATTTACCGAAATCGATCTTCGGGGAATCGTTGCCACGCGAGGAGGCGGAACGCTTGCTACAACAAGTCGAACTATCCGTCGAACTTGAGCGACCGGTCAAAGATTTGTCCGGTGGCGAACGAAGCCGACTTGGAATCGCACGGACACTCGTCAATCGTCCAGACGTCCTGTTGCTCGATGAAATCACGGCAAGTCTCGATTACCGAATGGTACAAGAGATTGAGAAGCTAATCCTTGATCTACAGCAGGAGTTACAGACGACAATCATTTGGATTACGCATGACTTAGAGCAAGCAAAGCGGGTCAGCGACGACGTCTGGTTTTTAAAGGATGGACGATTGATCGAGTCTGGTGATTTTAAAGAACTCGCTTCAAGTGGTCAAGCCGAGACGCAAGCATTCTTGAAGGGGGAATCGGTATGAGTTACCTCCAACTGGCAACTTCGCTAATCTTCATTCTGATCCCCCTCGTCTTAGCACGGACGTTACAGCTTGTTTTAGAGAAGGACATCATCATCGCAACCGTTCGATCAATCGTCCAACTCTTGATCATCGGTTACATTCTGACGTTCGTCTTTGAGAGCGGCAGTCCAATTTTCATGTTACTCATGATTCTGTTGATGATCGGTGCAGCGACACTGAACGTCATCCGTAAAGGGGACGGGATTCCTAGGATCCAGTGGATCATCTTGTTGACACTGATTGCGGTCGAAGCATTGACGATGGGCATTTTGCTTGGATTACAAATCATTCCGTTTGAAGCCCAGCAAGTCATTCCGATCAGCGGGATGGTCATTGGGAACTGTATGATTTTGTCCTTATTGTTTCTTAATAAGTTCAAGGACGAGGTCGAACGAAGCGACGAGGTCATTGAACTGATTCTTTCGCTTGGTGGAGATGCGAAGACAGCGATTGATACGAGCTTAAAAGGCGCGATTCGGACAAGTATGATTCCAACGATTGAAGCGCAAAAAACGATGGGCCTCGTCCAACTGCCAGGGATGATGAGTGGGTTGATCATCGGTGGCGCGGATCCGATGGAAGCAGTCCTTTATCAACTATTGATTCTATTCCTGATCTTGACGACGGCGGCGATGGCATCGGTCCTCGTTGGTTTTCTATCCTACCGTCGACTGTTCAATGAAAAAGCACAATTCATCGGTTTGACCTATAAGAAAAAAGACACGTAAGGAGCACGTTATGCAGACTTATCCGATTACAGAAGCCGACCTACAACTGGTCGAACTAGCAACCGAAACGATTCAAAGCCGTTACGCTGACGATAAACATCACGTCGCAGCTGCGTTGCGGACAAAAGATGGCGCGACGAAAACGGGTGTTCATGTCGAAGCCTATATCGGACGGGTGACGGTGTGCGCGGAAGCCATCACTATCGGTTCCGCCATCACGGATGGATTGACGGATTTTGAGACGATCGTCGCTGTCCGACATCCTTATTCGGATGAGACGGACCGAACGATTCGTGTCGTCAGTCCGTGCGGCATGTGTCGCGAATTGATTTCCGATTATGCACCGGACGCGTTTGTCCTCTTGACGATCGACGATCAGTTGACGAAAGTCCGGATCGCGGATTTGATTCCATTGAAATATGTCCGACAATAACCAGTAACTCCTCGTCGTTTGGATGAGGGTTTTTTTGCATTTACTTCTAAAAAATCCTTATTATGGTTATGATAAAGACGGAATAATTAAGGAGGGATTTGCGTGTCAGCTTTATTAGAAGTCGAACGGTTATCAAAAACCTACATACGTGGAACGGAGACGATCCATGCGTTGAAGCAAGTCAGCTTTACGTTAGAGGAAGGAGGATTCATCGCCATCATGGGCACGAGTGGCTCCGGGAAAAGTACACTGTTGAATATCCTGGGAGCGCTTGACGCGCCAACCAGCGGAACGTTGACCTTAAAAGAAAAACGGCAACGCGACATCTTCACTGAACCTGCTGCGACGTTATACCGACAACAACATATCGGCTTCATCTTTCAATCGTTTCATTTACTCGATGACTTGACGGTGCATGAGAATATCGCCTTACCGTTGATGTTGAAGGGGACGGATGATAAAACGATCAATCAAGAGGTAGAGACTTGGCTCAAACGAGTCGGACTGACGAAGTGGAACAATCATCGACCGCAAGAGCTGTCGGGTGGACAACAACAACGTGTTGCGATCGCACGTGCCTTGATCAGTCGACCACCGATCATCTTAGCGGATGAGCCGACGGGGAACCTCGATTTCAAGACATCTGCTGAAATCATGCAATTGCTACAAGAACTCAATCGCGAACAACAAACGAGTATCCTGCTCGTGACCCATGATGCGACCGTAGCTGCTCATGCGAAACGTGTGCTGTATTTCCATGACGGACAGATCGTCGCCGATCAGCCGTCGACCGGTGACGTGGCGCCGATCTTAGAGACCTACGAGAAGTTCGTGGGGGCTATATGAAACGACAACATCTCTTCCGTCTTTCCCACCGACTGTACCGTAAAAGTTCGATGATTCTAGTGACCTCAATCGGAAGTGTCATGATTTCGATTGGTCTCGTCTTAACGATGGTCATTTTTTTACTACATAATCAAGCCGCAATCGAGACAGATCGTGTACAAAAATATGGTCAAGTCGATCTGACAGTCAAATATACACCAGAAGACGAGCGGACGGATCAGTCCGTGTTTGAGCAACTTGAAAAGAATCAAGGTGTCTCGCGCGCAGAGTCGATCCTACAGACGACAGCGCGCGTCGCTGGTCAAACGATGGCCGACGTGGAGACGATGGGAGTTCATTCGGACGCCCTGACGAAAAGTCGGTATCATTTCACGAATGATTTGAAACAGGGAGAAGCGATCATGTCAGCTCGACTCGCGACGGCGCTTAACCGTAGTGTCGGGCAATCGCTTCGCGTCGGAGAAAAGATGTATCGAATCCGTGAGATTTTACCTAGTGCGAAAACACCTGAAGCTTCGCACGATCAAGTCTTGCTTTCGTATGCTGATCTGAAGAAGTATCATCCGATCGAAACGAAAGCCGTCTTGGTTGATCTGAAAGAAAAGACAGATGCCGTTCACTATGCCGATAGACTCGTCAAAGCGAATCCGAAGCTCCGTGTTGAACTTGCGGAAGGACAGGCGCTCTCACCGGCGCTGAACGGCTACATCGGAATCTTATCCGTACTGATCCTTGTCGTCTCCGGCTTCATCTTGATGGCGAACTTCGACTTATATTTACGTAAACATGCTGTCCAATTTGCCATCATGCGGACGCTTGGGGCGACGACACGGCAACTGTTTCAACTGTTCTTCGTTCAATCTGGATTGATTGTCTTAGCGGGCACGATGCTTACGATTCTTAGTAGTATTTGCTTACCATTACTCGGTCAACTCGTATGGCCGACAGAGGGTAAAATGATCGTCTCCCTCATGATTGATCACGGAGCGTTCTTGATGCTCGTAACGTTCGGTAGTGCTTTGTTGATTCTGCTGTTGCTTGCGAGTACGGCTTATCGAAAACGGGATGTGTTACCACTCCACGTCTTGCGAGAAAATATGAAAACGGCGTCACGACCGACTCGACGAAAACGTCTCGTCCTGTTCAGTAGTGGATTGACTGTCAGTTTGGTGTTGTTCGCTGAAGTGATTGCCAGTACGGATGGGTCACGGGCAATCGCCTGGCTCGGTGCAACCGTCGCCTTTTTACTGACGATGTACCTTGCGACGCCACTCCTCTTGAAGGGAGTGCTCCAGCGAGCGGAACCGATTGTTCGTCGGTTAGCGGGACCGACGAGTTTCGTTGCCTTCCGGGGCGTGTTACCGCAACTACGGAAAAATGCTTGGTTGATGCTGATCGTTCAAGTATTAATGATCATCGTCGTCATCGGCTCGACGTTCCTTGAGACGGTGCAACAAAACGAGCGGAAGTACATCATCAGCCAATATCCGACAGAAGTCGTCCTAAAGAGTCGTTTGGATGAAGGATCGCAAGGAAACCCGTTGCAATTGATTCGACAAATTGAAACCGACCTACCTGGCGCAAGAGCGACCTTCCTGTCGTCTCGCAATTCCTTCGAATACCAGTCGCCTCAAGAAGATGTCTCGATCGAATACGAAGTGACGGATTATCGTCGTCTTGATGTCTTAGCGGGAGAGCAGACGAGTGACACAGAAGGAATCATCGTCTCACGCGCCTTTGCTAAAACACACAGTCTTCAAAAAGGCGATATGTTGCCAATCGGGCGATGGGACGGGGAACAAGAACGAAACGTTTCGGTCGGTCAATTCCGAATCGTTGGAATTGAAAAGAAGATAGCACCAGACGTCCTCGTGGATTGGCGGAACGAGCAACTGCGGCAACCAAACGATCACATCTTGAATGTCTTTATCGACGTTCCGTCCGAGTTAACGAAGGCGCAAGTGACCACAACATTATTAGAGATCACAGAAAGTTATCCGACATTGCAAGTGAATCGACTATCTGACGCACTTCGCGATGCGGAGCAACAAACGACGGAACGCTGGTTCGTCTTCTTGATTGCGCTTGTCGTCATGAGTGGATCCGTCTGGTTCGGACTTGCAAACGCCTTACTCAGTTTCGTGAGTGGAAAACGAGGTGAATACGCATTGCTACGAACGATTGCGTTGACACGGAACAAGCTCCGTCAGCTGACACTCCTTCAAATGCTCTTATTCATTGGGAGCGGCATCACCTTTGGACTGATCAGTGGTCTTGGTGCGACCTTCTTCGTGACACGGATTGATGATGCGGGATCATTTTACTTCAACGTACCGACGATTGCCGGAACCATTGTCGGTTTAATAGTGCTTGTCATAAGCATCGCTTGGTTCGTCACCCGACGAAAGCAGGAAAACCTCGTTCACGAATTGAAACAGTAAATAAGGGCACGTGAACCGGGGGGATCGAAATGCGAAAAACGATCGGGGCGATTCTATTACTCGTAATAATTAGCGGTGTCGGCTGGTGGATGATCGCAGATGAACGGGATGCGACCTATGAACAGATTGTTGAAGTACAAGTCGTTCGACACGTGACGAAGCAGTTCGGACGCGATGATATCGCATCGGTCAAACCGTACTTCGTAGCGTCGGAATCATCGAAATCACGACGTCATCAGATTGCCGTTCAGCTGAAGTCGGCACCGACGGGAGAATACCGGATGTATCGTGTACTTCAAAATAAAGTCGAGTACATCGGTCGATCACGGACCGTTCGACCGAATTAATAGTAGACGTCACATCCGTTTGGGGGAATATAGGTGAAAACGAAAGCCGAACGCATCGCGTTCATTCAAGAAGAAAAGCGTCAACTCATCAAACCACGTTTGTACAGCTCGTTGCTGTACGGCGTCAGTATCTTATTAGTCGTCGCCAATCGTGACGTATACTGGCCATTGTTCTTTTTACTTGTGGCATTGGTCTGGATTGCGCGGATTCACTCACAAGAAGTCGAACGTGATATGGCATTAACGGTAGAACCACAGATGAAGAAAATCATTCAATGGCAGTATGTGACCGATTTTCTGTTCGTGATCTTAATGGGATTATTCTTCCCGCTGATCATCGTATTCGACTTGCCATTCTTCCTCAGTTTTGCCGTCTATGTCGTCCTTGCGATTGTTTTGCTCGTATCCGATATGTTGCTTGAACGAAACGGAAAACGTCTCGATGCTGAGCATCCGACGAAGAAGGAACTGCGGACGTATCCGAAATCGTGGAAAAAGATCTAATCCGTGGAGCCGGTCGATGAACCGGCTCCTTTTTGAGCATTCCGGTCGCCTCAGCTTGTTCGACTGCCGTATGATGAAGGGGCACATGAAGAAGGAGGTCCTCGAATGCTTGCAATCATCATTGGATTTATTATCGGTCTACTCGTACCGGTTCAAACGAGTGTCAATACACGACTACGGAGCGTCGTGGGATCGCCGTTCCTCGCTTCACTGATTTCCTTTTCGATCGGCTCACTCTTCTTACTGATTCTCGTGTTGCTCGTCGATGGGAATCTCACAGGTCTTACGGCTACTGCCGATGAACCGTTCTGGATTTGGGGTGGGGGGTTGCTCGGCGTCATCTATTTGACTGGGAACATCTTGTTGTTTCCGCGACTCGGAGGCGTCCAAACGGTCATCATGCCCATTTTCGGTCAGGTCATCATGGGACTGTTGATCGATCATTTCGGATTGTTTGAGTCAACGGTCACCTCACTCTCGCTGACACGAGTCATCGGCGCAGTGCTTGTGTTACTCGGTGTCGTCGGGACGGTCGCGCTAGGTGACTATTTCGCACGACGGCGCAAGCAACAGGTGACATCATCAGAAAACTCGTTGCTTGTCTGGCGTCTGCTCGGAATTCTGACGGGTATGATGAGTGCTGCCCAGACGGCGATCAATGGTCATCTCGGAAGTGTTCTCGGGTCAGCCGTCAAAGGAGCCTTGATTTCATTCGTCATCGGTACAATCACCTTGTTATTGCTGAATCTGATCCTCCGAACGAAGTGGCACATCGATCGTTCGCAATCCTTACCTGCTTGGATCTGGATCGGGGGATTGATCGGTGCACTGTTCGTTGCCGGGAATGCTTTCATCGTTCCACTCGTTGGTACAGGGCTCGCCGTCGTCATCGTTACGATTGGTTTACTGACCGGCAGCCTATTGATTGATCGTTTCGGTTGGTTCGGTGCAAAAAAACAACCGGTCACCGGTGTGCAAATCGTCAGTCTACTTGTCATGCTAGCTGGTATCGTGTTGATCCGCATTTAAAAACAGTTCGTTCGAACGTAAGGTTGCATACGTTGAGAACGAGCTGTTTTCAATCATTTCTTAAAAAACACAGGAAATGATTTCCTGATAGAGGAATTGAGGTAAACTGAAGCAAGAATCATCAAATAGAAAGTAGATGCGAGGGGAAACGAATGGATCAATCTGATATCGAACGACGATTACGGGAAGATTTGGAATTACAACAAATGCTAGATATCGTAGAACGACTAGATCTACCGGATTGGTGGATCTGTGCCGGTGTCTTACGTTCGAAGATTTGGAACATCGAACGACAGGCGACATCGGACATCGATATCGTCTATTTTGATCCTACTGATCTTTCGGAAGCCACGGAAAAACGTCATGAAGAACAGTTACGAAAATTATTGAATTTGCCGTGGTCTGTTAAAAATCAAACGCGAATGCATCTCGTCAATGGATTACCACCTTATCAGTCTGTAACGGATGCGATTTCGCGGTTCCCTGAGACCGTCACGGCAATCGGCGTAACGAGACGACCCGATTTTGAACTCTATCTTCCATACGGTGCAAGTGACTTTACTCATCGGATCATTCGACCGACGCCACCTTTTCAAATCGGTACCGCGCGTCATTCGATTTTTCAGCGACGAGTGATCGAAAAAGGATGGCAAGACGACCCAGGTCTACAAATATGTAAATGAAACAAGAAGGAGCTTATGTGATGAAACGAATCAGTTATAAAAAAACGATACCGCTTATACTAGTAGGACTCCTCTGTATCAGCGGGTGCGCACCGGAAAAGAATGTCGAGGTGAAAGAAAAGATTCACGTTGATGGTACGAGTTTGTTCGACAGTGGCTCCTATCCGACTGCTGTAGAGACGGCCGAACATCAGTTTAAATATGACTTGAGTGACAAGTCCACCTATACGTTAAAGCAAGACGATTTCCGAGTGGACGCTCGGTTCGGTGACTATAATTTACTGCTAGCAAGCGTCATCGATGGACGATTCGATTCGCTGATGATTTATGAAAAGAAGTCGAACTGGATGTTAAGCAGTTCTATGGATCTCATTCGGGATCAATCCACGAAAGGCGAGTCGATCGAAGGGAGTCTAGCGTGGGAAGGAAACAAGAAAAAAATGACGACGAAACTTGTTACGAATCGTCATTATACGGTAATTGAGACACGACTGAAAAGTGAGCAGATTCCGGCACGATTTGGAAAACGGGTACGTACCATCAACGGATTGAAGGTACACGTTCAAAAGCAAGGGAAACAGCTCAATCTTGCCTACCAAAACGGAAAAGACGTAATGTGGATCGTCAGTGATCGACCGGAAGAGACAACCATGCGATTGATTCAGAAATCACCAGACAGTCCGATTGACTCGCTTCTCACCGAGTAGAAAAAAAGAATGACGCGTCTTTTCACGCCCTTTCCTCAGGCGAGACACAAGACCCGCTTACCTGCTTTATTCAAGCAGGTAAGCGGGTCTTGTTTGTCTCTGACAGCGCAAAAATGCGCTTTTTCCTGTAGGAGTGGCGTGAAACGCGTCATTCTTTATTTACGCGATAAGGGTAGCAGATGATTGTTCTGCCACCCTTATCTTTGTAGAGACTGACTTTTGAGTCAGCCCCCTTATACTTACGAACGATAGACGGACTTGAGGTAATCCGCGATACGTTGCCAAGCCTGAAGCGCCGCGTCTAAGTCACCGTGGTGTGTAAAGGCATGAGCTTGACCAGCGAATTCCTGGTGTTCAACAGCGACACCTGCCGACTGAAGGCGTTTTGCATACTGCCGCGCCTCCTGCGCCAGCGAGTCGTGCTCCGCCGTCAGGACGAGCGTCTGTGGTAACGCATCGAGTTGAGCCGCATAGAGTGGCGAAGCGAGGTGGTGGTATGCGTCTTCCGATCGCGCGATGTACATCGCATTGAACTGCCGTGCTTGCTCAGCCGGTATCGCTTCCTCGAAGAACGGTTTGTCCGCGGGGTCCGTCGCGAGATCAAGCGGAGGATAGTCCAGAATTTGAGTGATGAGCGGCACAGGATCTGTCTGCTCAGCGTTCCATAACGATACGGCAGTCGCGAGATTGCCACCGGCACTATGCCCTCCGATTGCGATACGTGAAGCATCGAGGCGTAGCGTATCAGCATGTTGGAAAATCCACTGAACGACTTCATAGGCGACGTGGACCGGAGTGGGAAATGGATGCTCCGGCGCTAACGGATACTCAATATTGAGAACATGACAGTTGGCGGTCTCAGCGAGAAACAAATTCCATGGTTCATCCATCTCTGGCGTTCCGGTGATGAAACCACCGCCATGAAAACTGATGAATCCAGGTAACGGTTCTACTGCATCGATTGGCGAGTGGCACAACACTCGAACGTCTCCGACTGAAGTCGGCACTTGTAGCGTAGTCGTGGTCGCTTGCGGTGAATGAGGAGGTGTGACTTGAGGACGTTCCTCATCTGAGCGGATTTGTTTGGCAAGGTCAATCATCTCTTGGCGATTCATCGAATTCCTCCTTTAGGTCTATCTTCATCATACCGAACGGATGGGAGAATTTCTCTTCTAGATTCGTTTTCTTTAGTTGCAGGAAAAAACAGCCAGAGTTTGATACACTTTTGAAAGAAACTAGAAATCGAAAGGATGGAACAGATGCCAACACTTTACATGACGCGTCATGGCGAGACGGAATGGAACTTAGAAAAACGAATGCAAGGCTGGGAAGACTCTCCCTTGACAGCAAAGGGCAGGCAAAATGCGCGGGACCTTGGTCACCGCTTACGTGAAATGCACCTGGATCACCTCTATATCAGTCCGATTGGTCGCGTCCGAGAAACAGTTCGAATGATGGATCTCGATCCAGCGATTCCGGTCACCATCGACGATCGATTGCGTGAAATGCACATGGGAGCCTGGGAAGGGAGGACAGCAGCGGAAATTGAAGTCGCGCATCCACTTGCTCATGCTGCATTTTGGCAAACGCCGCACGCATACATACCGGAGAGTGGAGAGTCCTTTGACGCGGTCCGCGAGCGCATCCTATCATTTTTGGAACAACTGGCTGACCATAAAGAAGACGAAAACATCTTAATCGTCACGCATGGCATCTTCCTTAACATCTTGCTGACACATCTTCAACGTAAGCCGTTCGCGACATTATGGGATCCGCCGTTCATTCATGGAACGAGTTTGACGATCGTCGAATATACGGATGGGGAAGCCATAATCCGATTAGAAGCTGACATGTCGCACGTCTTGACGGACTAAAAACAGCGGACTTTTTCTCGGTCCGCTGTTCTCCTTATCGTGATTTCGTCAAATAAATCAAAATCGCGCCTTCTTGTTTTCTGACCTTTAGGTGAGGGGAGGATAACGTGTCGATCGAGCGACCGATGATCGATTCTCCTGTCGTGTAGCGTTTGAGTAATAAGGGATAGAACGAAACATTCATCTGTTTCTGATCATTGAATTGACCGCTGTCAGTCTGGAGATTTTGAGGTAAGGTGTACGCCGTTTTCGTATCAGGAATACCATTCTTCGCATCAAGCGAATACGTAAAGGCATGCGAATTATTGAGCAGGTTCAAATCATATGTCAACTGGAACGGCGTGCGATCGTATGTACCGGCAGGAATCGATTTGTCAATCAGCACCTCTGGTGGTTTTGTATCGTCAAATTGGACCGCTTTGAGCTGAAGTGGGCGATCGAGTGTACCAGTCAAGAAAAATGTCCGCTGTTGCTGCGACTCGTCCTTTGCGGTAGAGGGTGTAATCGAAAAGGAAGACTTCTTAATCTTGACGGTTTCTTTTGGAAGGACAGTTGCTTCCGTTGTGCAACCAGCAAGCAACAAGGGAAGGGTGAATAAAAGCGCATATTTCATGACGTGTTCCTCTTTTCCATAGTCATAGTAAATCGAGATAAAATTAAATATTCAAAAAATTAGAAATGATACCTAGATTATACCAACAATGTTCTCGCTAAATAAAGGAGGAAATCATGAACGGCAAATGGTTATTAGCAACCGTCCTGCTCGTCGGTTGTGCCTCGACGGGTGAAGAGGCCGAATCGACGGCAAAATCGTTATACGTCGCACCGAACGGCAGTGACGAAAATACCGGCACGTTGAAGCATCCGTTTAAAACGATCCGACAAGCGACGCAAAAAGCGACTGCGGGTACGACGGTCTACTTGCGAAAGGGAACGTATCACGAGGCACTGAACGTTAGACAGAGCGGAACGAGAGAACGCCCGATCTCCTTCCGAAACTATCAAGACGAGCAGGTCACGTTAAGCGGGAAAAACATCAAAGATCGGGACGCCACCTTACCAATCATCCAGATCAAGGATCGGAAATACGTAACAATTCAAGGTCTGACGATCGAAGCCGTTCAGTCGAAACGAACGGACGCGACACCGATCGGTATTTTGATTACAGGATCAGGATCACACATCACGTTGAAGAACAATACGGTCCGCCACATCAAAACGCTCGCGAAAGATGGGAATGCACACGGAATCGCCGTCTACGGAACGGGAGCGGTTCGTCACCTGACGATCACCGGCAACCGAGTCGAGCAGAATCGTCTCGGTTTCAGCGAAGCCCTCGTCTTAAACGGAAACGTCAAACATTTCCGGGTGACGAAGAACGTCTTACGGGATAACGACAACATCGGCATTGATTTGATCGGACACGAAGGAATCGCTCAGTCGAAGAAAGACGACTACGTTCGTGAGGGCGTCGTGTCGGAAAATCGTGTCTACCGGACGTCGAGCTACGGGAATCCTGCTTACGGGAAGGAATACAATGCAGCCGGTATCTATGTCGATGGTGGGAAGAATTTGACGATCGAGAAGAATCTCGTCGAAGCAAGTGATATCGGAATCGAGGTGACGAGTGAACATACCGGATGGTACGCAGAAGATGTCATCGTTCGTCAGAATGAAGTACGTCGCAACGTCTACACCGGGATTGCGATCGGCGGCTATGACACAAAGCGGGGCGGAACAAAACGAGTCCGGATCGAGCAAAATCAGCTGATCGGAAATGATACGAAAGGGCTTGAGGGTGGTCAGTTGCTCGTCCAGCATGACGTCCATGACAACACAATCATCAGAAACACATTCGATGGTCCTTTAAGTGTCGCCCATTACTTCAAGACGAGTTCTGGGAACAAGTTTGAAAAAAATACGTTCAAGCATACGAAACGTTTCATGTGGCGCGACGCCTACTTTAAAACGGAACAAAGCTTCTTGAAAGCCGTCCGAAAGGTGGAATGAGAATGAAGCGATCGGAACGATTACTCGCTTACTGGATCGGGATTCCGAGACGCTGGCGGCTTGGAGCATTGATCGCCTGTATGTTAACGATTTGGACAGTGGAAGGCGTTCGTTTTTTAACAAGTTCAGCATTACGCCTACCAACCGTTACCGATGCAATCATCTGTCTCGTTCCGGCGATTCTATTGTTTGTGGTATGGAAAACAAAGAGCGCAAAATCACCTCTGAATTAATCGATAAAAACAAGGGATTTGTCTAGGTATTCTCGAAAAAAGAGAGGGAACTTCAATTAGTAAGGAGGAAGAAAGATGACGAAACTAACGATTCAAGCCGTGATTGACCGTCCGGTCGAGACCGTGTGGGAAATCTGGAATGCACCGGAAGACATCAAACGCTGGAACGCTGCGTCTGACGATTGGCATACGACGGCGTCAACGAATGATTTGACGGTCGGTGGTCAATTCACGAATCGAATGGAAGCAAAAGACGGTAGCATGGGGTTTGATTTCACGGGTACATATGAGGCGATCGTTCCTTATGAGCGCATTGCGTATGTCCTTGAGGATGGTCGTCAGGTGACGATCGACTTTTCTCGGAACGGGGAACAAACCGAAGTCGTCGAATCGTTTGATGCCGAAACGATAAACCCGCCTGAGATGCAACAAGCGGGTTGGCAGGCGATCCTTGATCGGTTCAAGGCGTATGCTGAGTCGAAGTAAGTCGTTCGCTTCGTAACTTCCGACCACGGCGATCCGTCAGGGCAGGAATACCGCCGCTCTCATAGCGCCGGACCCAGTTATACAATTGTTGATACGACACATCATGCCGTCCGGCGATGCGTTGGTAGTCCTTTGCGGCCGCCAAACAATCGAGGACGGCATTCATGCGTTGTTCAAGAGTGTTGGTGGACATGAACGTTTTCCTCCTCATTAAATCGCCCTGGATTCGTCCATGGCATTAAACTAGTGCACATACAATCGATGGAAGCCATTGAATCAAAGAAAAATTGACGCGTCTCCTGTTGATTCGTTTTGACGATCAGTCGTTTTTCTAGCGTTGGTAAATGCACGAGAAACGAAATCTGATATTCAAGAGGTGGCAAGGGGATAGCAACAGATCGTTTTTGCAAGTGGACAGCTGCTGAATTCGCAGTGACGTATAAGACGTGTCGCTTCCACTCCTGTTCGTTGAAAAGTGAATCCATCATCGTAATAAAAGCTTGACCAGAGATGAAATGCATCGGACGACCTCCTTTCTTATAATGTGTATATCCTGTACATGTTTATTAAAAACCTGTATTTCAAATATTATAAAAAAACCACCTCAAAAAAAGAGGTGGTTAACGTTATCCTGCCAGTTCAAGCATTTGAACGAACGCGACGTCTGGATCGGTCGTCTCGAATCGGTTCAACCAATCCTTGAAGTCACCTTCGTACAAAATACGACCTTGATGGAGAAAGATGACATGAGCGTCCGTATGCAATAGATCGTGTAGTTGATGGGTCGAGAAAAGACACGTTTGACCGTTTGCGGTCATCTGCTCGAAGCGTCGCATGATATGAAGTCGTGTTGCCGGATCGACCCCGCTCGTCGGCTCGTCAAAAATGTAGAGCGAACGTGGTACTGTCGTCAACAGTGTAACGAACAACCATTTCTTTTCGCCAGCGGACATCTTGCCGATTTTCATCTCCCACAGGTGAGCGAATAGATCGAGCTCTCGTGGCTGTTTCAGATGAAGCGTATACGTCTCTTGCTTGCGATATGCTTTCAAACGGGCGAGCCGACCGACGAAGACGGCGACATCCTTGCCCTTTAGTTCGTCCGAGTAATAGATGAATTGCGTCAAATAAAGAATGTCCGAGATATCGGGTAAATCAAGCTCACCGGACGTGATCGGTAAGGCACCGGTCATGCAATCAAACAGTGTTGTTTTACCGGCACCGTTCATCCCGATCAAGACGTTCAATTTTCCGGGAATGAGCGAAAAGGAGACATCGTGTAACAGGTCAGGTGATTTCGGATAGTTGAAGCGTATGTGTTGGACGTGCATCTGAATCCTCCTATCGGGTCAGCAATGACATGAGATTAAAGCGTTTGACAGAGAATAGACCAAGTAACAGATAAACGACGAGTACGACGGTCAAGATAAGTAACGATGCTCCCGTAACGTGCTCGGAGACGGCGAGACCAAGTGTTTTCATGACATAAAAAGGATTCAAGTAACTGTACCAGCGATCCGGTTGGTTACTTGCGAACAAGAACAGGGGATACATGACGATGTTGATCAATGTCGACATACTCGAAATCTTAGCCGGAAGCATCGTCAAGGCGATGCTTGCAAAAGCAAGCGGGATGCTGAGCAACAAGACGAGATAAGCGAGTAACAACGTCAAAGCTGAGAAGAAGCCGAATACGAGCATCAGGATCGTCGTAAAGACCGTTAAACTAACGGCTGCAAACACGAGCTGAACGAGTACGAGTGCGAGAATACAACCGATCTTACTACCGGAAATCATGATATACGTCTTCATCAAACCATGCTCCCGCATTCGGGCAAGCTGGAGACCGATGCCATTCACGTAAATCGAAAGTAAGATATAGCCCCAAAATAGCGCGAGGAACGAGAGGAAACTGCTCTCGGTGAAGTCGAGTCGTGACCCGAAGACAAAGGCGAGAATCAACGGGAAAATCAACGACCAAAAGACCGGAATCTTATCCGTCAGCATGATTTTTAAGTAGAGTGTGAAGTAGCTAGGAATCGAATACATAGGTGCCTCCAATCAGTGTGTCGAATCAAGCTTATATTAAGAATACGTTTGGAAATGGGAAATAGTTCCTTTGAAAAGGGTTTAAGAATCACCTGAAATCAAACGATGTAACGCATCGACAACAATATCGGGAGCATCCTGTTGAATGAAGTGCCGGCTGTTGACAACTTCGATGAATGATCCTTGAATCGACTGTGCAGCAGTTTGTCGTTGCAATTCGTGCCACAATAGTTGCGCCTCACGCGAATAATGATCCTTTTTACCAGCAGACAGAACAATGACTGGAAATGGGTAGAGGATATCAACGTTCGTCGCTTCAATACTCTCTTTAAAATCTTCGTATGTACATTCGAGCGTGAATTGTTTTTTGTAAATGGATTGGAACGTGTTTGGCATCACTGGTAAGAAGCGTTGAATATAGGACTCTGGTGTTGCATCAATGAGCAATAGCCCATTTATTTCACTTGGATATTGCGATGCAAATTGTCGAACTAACGTGCCGCCATAGGAATGACCAATAAGAATGAATGGTGGTTTGAGAGATAAAGTATGAATCAAACGGCGAAGGCGATTCACGCTCTGTCGACTAGTCTCGGAATCATAGGGCATACTGCCACCGATGTTCGTACGGTCATACATCAAGATCGTTTCAAGTCCTTCAACTTGATCCATGATTGGTTGCCAAGTTGAAAGATCTTGTCCATATCCATTTTCAAAGATAAACGTCGGTTGATTGGAAGTTCCGAGAATCAGACGATAGTGTAACGTCGTTTCAGGTAACGTCATTAAATCGAAAGACATATGATTCCTCCTATTCTAGTGGGAATAAAAGTAAGGATACCAGAAAGAAACAAATATTGTAAACTGAAGCAAAGGACAGGAGGTATCATGATGGACTATTTATTAACGTCTGGTGGGATACAAAATCCATCGATTCACAACGCGTTACGCGAGATGCTCGGAAAACCGATTGAGGAATGCAATGCCATCGCGATCACGACAGCTTCCTACGCATTAGGCAGAGGAACGGCCCTCGCTGTCAACTTCATTCAAGGAAAAGATGAGGCACCGATGGTCGATTTAGGATGGAAGTCAGTCGGTCTGTTGGAATTATCAGCGGTCTCGGTAATTGATCCAGCAATTTGGCAACCAGCGGTCGAACAAGCGGATGTCATCCTCGTCAATGGTGGGGATCCGCTATTTCTACATCATTGGTTCGTCGAATCGGGCTTTGATCGACTATTACCGCAACTGACCGGTGTTTATGTCGGGATGAGCGCTGGTAGCATGGTGCTTACGCCACGAATCGGAACGGATTTCGTTGGATGGAAAAAGACGCCGGAGCAATCGGACGCAACGCTTGGTCTCGTTGATTTTTCAATCTTCCCGCATCTCGATCATCCGCAGTTACCAGACAATCACTTACAAGCTGCCAAGTCTTGGGCTGAGATATTAACGAATCCAGCTTACGCAATCGACGACGCGACAGCGATCCGTGTCATCGGTTCGAACGTAGATGTAATTTCTGAAGGAACGTGGGTCCAGTTGCGATGAGGACGATCTATTTCGTTCGCCATTGCGAATCGATCAAAACAGGCAGTGATCGAGGGCGGGGATTAACAGATGCAGGTCAGGAACAAGCGCAAGAACTCGTAGCGTTCTTTCAAGCGCTGCCGATTGACGCCATTTATTCGAGTCCGATGCAACGAGCGATGGACTCCGTTCGCCCGCTTGCTGAGCAACGAGATTTGCGAATCTACGAGGCAGCGTTTCAGGAACGGCGTTTTCAGGAAACAGACGAACGTTTATCACCTGAACGGCTAGAAGAACTGTTGAAGCGATCATTCCAAAATGACGATTACGCGCAAAGTGGTGGAGAGTCGAATCAAATAGCACGCAATCGTGTTCTAGTAGCCATCGATCATCTACGTAAAACCCACCCGCACCACCGAGTGGTCGTCGCGACGCATGGTCTCGTGTTGGCGTTAGTGCTCGAACACTACACTGGACGACCGGCAAATGAGTGGCTTAACACGATGGCGAGTCCAGCAATCCATCAACTGACATTCGATGCAAGCGGGAAAACGTCTCATGAACAACTATTGTAAAATGATTAAATCTGCCCGCTGAAGATGAAACCGAGAAAGAGCAGTAGTAACACGCCAAGCGGAACGGCACAAGCGAGACTGACGTATTTAAGGATTCCCGGTTCGCGTCGTTTGATGGCGACGATCCCGAGTCCGATTCCGAACAGATAAATGGCAAGTCCGATCGGAATCGTAAGCATCGAGTTCGGTCCGAACGACCAGTTGAGCGGCGGGAAAATCATATAGGCGATGAGTAGACCGAGCAAACTAAAGAAGATAGAAGCTTTAGCGTATGTCATATGAGAACTCCTTTTAATTAAGTATGTGAACAAGAATTCGGATTTAAAACGAGAATTCCTGCTTCATTTAGTGAATTTCTTGTTTGGCATTTGAATGAACGGGAACTATATCTAAAAGATAGTATCTTTTAGATATAGGAGGGACCGATGCCTAAAGAAAACATGACTCGTTATGCGATTCTCGGACTTCTTGCAAGTGGATGTACGTCTGGTTATGAGATGAAACATACGATCGACACGAGCTTGAATCACTTTTGGAAAATCAGCTTCGGACAAGTCTATCCGACGCTGAAACGGTTAGAGGCGGAAGGATTGATTGTTGAAGAGGTCACGGATGGGGAACGGAAACAATTCGCTCTGACGAAAAACGGGCATGCGGAGCTCGAGCGGTGGGTCGCTGAACCGTCCGTCGAATTGCCCGTGCAACGGAACGACCTGTTGTTGAAGCTGTACTTCGCTCGACATGCTTCAAAAGAGGTCACCTTGCAGAAAATTCAGGAGCACGCTCGATTGCTCGAAGAACGGCTTGAGACGTATCAAGCGATCGATGCGATGATTCGTTCTTATCCTGACTCGAATGATGCCGTCTATTGGTTATTGACGCTTGATTATGGCATTCGGAAGACACGGGCGTTACTCGACTGGTGCGACGCTTCCCTTGAGACCCTTGAAGGAGGAAATTGACATGAAACGGATCATTGCGACTCCGAACAAAGACGTCGTCGTGTTCGGAGTCGGTTTACGGATCAATCGCTTACGTTCTGTCCGGCAGTGGTTACCGACGGTCCAAGCGATGGGACCGATGCTACAAGAGTGTTATGAAAACGATGTCGGTCTGATTTCGCATGAGTCACTTGTCGGTTGGCGTTCCGTGACGTTGATTCAGTATTGGCGTTCGACGGAAGAATTGATGGCATATGCCCATGGTTCCCGTCATTTGACGGCGTGGAAACGATTCAATCAGAAGGCACGGACATCAGAAGCGGTCGGGATCTTCCATGAGACGTTCGAAGTCAGCAATTATGAGTCGATGTATGTCAATCTTCCAACCCGAGGTCTAGCGAAAGCACTCGGGGAGTCGGCGATCAAGCCGCATCAAGAACAAGCAAAAGGGCGCTTAGCCGAGCGGCAATCACAAGAGACGATCTAAATAGACAAAAGACGGGTGCCGAGGCATCCGTCTTTTTAAGTCGCGACTGGTGTGACGGGTTCGAGCATCTCCCCGCAGTTTTGGCAAATATGATCGAGCGTTTTCGTACACGGTTCGCAAAATGTACAAGCGTGCGAGCACTGATAGACCGTCGTTTCAATCGTTTCTTGGCACCGGACACAGGTTGGTTCCATAAGTATCACCTCCTGTTACTAGTATAAGAAAAGCATTTTGATGAGCACAGTAGGAGAACATAGAAAAAGGCTATATTTCCCTTTGATTCCATGTTAATTTGAAGAAAGTGGTTTTAATTCGAAGGGAAGATGAAAAATGGACCAAATTGATCAACAGATTGTCCGGATTCTGCAAGACGATGCCCGGATTCCATGGTCGGAACTCGGACGTCAGATCGGATTATCGGCACCTGCCGTCATCGAACGGGTCCGAAAAATGGAGGATACGGGAATCATCGAAGGGTTCCGTGCTGTCATTAATCCAGAAGCACTCGCGCAAGGGTTACTCGCGATCGTCATGTTCGAAGAGACACGCTGTGCAGGCTTGATTGAATTTTGTAAAGGACATCCAGAAGTCGTCGAGTGTCACCGCCTGACCGGCAGCTATAACTTCATGGTCAAGTTGCAAACCGCGTCCGTTGCAACACTGGAACGTTTTCTCGATGATGCATCGGTCTACGGCAAACCGTCGACCTGGATTCGGCTGTCGACGCCAGTGCCGTTCACGGGATATACGGTATGACGGAAGCGACACGTGTACGGATCGAACAACTGACGGGGGATATCGAGTACATCGAACAACTCGGTGAGCAAGGGGGAACATCGACGGTCTACCGGGTTGAAACGAAAACAGGAAAATACTTACTCAAGACTGCTACGAAAGCGAGGTACCAGGAATGGCTCGCAGAAGAAGCAATCGTCTTAGAAGAATGGATGCAACGAGAACCGGGGTTCCTACCTGAGTACGTCGGCTTTTTAAAGACGGAACAGCAAAGCCATCTCTTGATGCAGTGGCGAGACGGGATAACGTTGACGACAGCTTTAAGACAGGCGACAAGCGAGCGACGGATCCAGCTGTGGCGAGCATTCGGGACATATCTTTTTCATTTTCATCAACGAGCGACAGGGGGAACGTCACAGGATTGGTTAACGGAACGACTCATGACAGCGGAACGTTATGTCACATCTGTTTGGACGTCCGGCACGATGGATTTACTGAAACAACTAAAGTCCTCCTGTCCGGAGCCGATAACTGCCAGTTGGATTCATGGCGACTGTACGACAGACAATCTGTTGGTCGCGACGGACGGAAAGCTCTCGTTCATAGATGTCGGAGCGATGAGACCGGGCGATCGGCGGTATGATATCGCTCTCGCCATCAGTCCAATCATCAATGATCCGGTAGCACTCGATGCCTTTTATGAAGACTATCGCTTTGAGCGACTAACTACACGAGAATTTGATTATTACGAACACGGACTGTATTCCTTTTTCTAAAAAGTCGCTGCAAAGGAGAAAAAAGATGAACCTCATGCTAATCGGAGGCGGTCAACTGGTTGCTCCGTCTCATCAATTCATCAATCGGCATGTCGTTCAACTGACGAAACACGCACCACATATCGTCTTCCTGCCGACGGCAAGTCGAGATGAATTGCTATACCAACAACAATTTCGAGATACATATGAAGCAATTGGAGCGATTGTCTCGATCGTCACGCTGTTTGACGACGAACAATCCATGGAGACGCAACGACGACTAATAGAAAATGCCGACATTCTTTATGTCGGTGGTGGCAATTATCCGTTACTCGTTCAGACGTTTGCTGTAAAAGGCATGGATGTATTGCTTGAACAAGCCATCAAGCGTGGAACGTGGTACGTCGGTGTCAGCGCTGGAGCGATCTATGCGATGGAATACGGAATCCGTACGAGTGAGGACGGAACGGACTATTACCTGGATACGGGGCAAGGTTGGCTGAGTGGTTGTCTCTGTCCACACTTGAACCAGGAAAAACGGGCAACCCGTTTTCAGGAACACCTGTCTCAAATGAATCACGCCATCGGATTACCTGACGATACGGCGTATATTCTTTCTGGGACCGATTACTATCGATTAGGCGAAGGACACGCGTTGTATGGATGTTACATTAAGTGAACGTTAGCGTCTCGAACTCTAGGAGTGTCATCTTCTTCGATAGTCGTTTCGGATTCGGTAAGTGACAGATGAATTCAAGACTATTGCCATCCGGATCATTGAAATGCAGTTTGGCATGGGCGTAATCCGTATGTGTCATAACGAAGGGCTCATCTGGTCCAAATCCAAATGCAGCGCGTGGTTCGATTTGACGCTCGCGCAACCAATTCGGAGCATTTCGTAAAAAGTCGATATCAACAGTTAAAGCGATGTGTCGGATGGAAGGATGATACGGTGTGTTCGTATGCTCACTAAGCCAAAGTCCAATCCAACTTTTTCCGGGTTCAATCCATAAAAATGCGATTCGATCGTCAATGGTATGATCAAAGGTTAATCCGAGTGATTCGTAAAATTCAATCGATCGATGTAAATCAGATACCGGTAGATGCGCTTCATATAGTGAGAACGTCATCGAACGAGTTCTCCTGCAGCACGATGTTCGAGCACGCTTGACATATGATCGGTCGCCCATTGTTTCATCATCAGGACGAGCGGACGAAGTGTCTCACCGAGCGGGGTCAGCGAATACTCGACACGAGGTGGTACTTCTGCGTATGTCACACGATGGATCAGCCCATCGTGCTCGAGTTCTCGCAGTTGTAAGGTCAAGATACGCGGACTGATGGATTCAGAGGTCTTCAACAGTTCTGAAAAGCGAAGCGGACCGTCAAGTAGTTGATAGAGTAAGATGGCTTTCCATTTTCCACCGATTACTTCGACCGTCGCTGCGGTCGCACAAGAATAGGTGTTTAGAAACATACAACTGTCTTCGATTGGCATGTGGATCGTCTCCTTTAGTTACATGATTGATAGTATGTCACTTCAAAGTGCGTACTTGTCGCTTGATATGAAGCGGCATACACTTCAGATGTCACTATCATACGAAATGAGACTAGAACATGTTAACTAAAACGACTACCGATTTACGAAAACAACAGATTCTCGAGGCATTCGCCTTCCGTCACGCGACAAAACGATTTGCGGACAAACAGATTCCGGAAGATGATTTTGCTTTCATACTCGAAACGGGACGTCTTTCTCCATCATCGTTTGGCTACGAACCGTGGCGTTTTCTCGTCATTCAGGATGAGTCGCTTCGTGCGCGGCTTGCACCGTTTGCGTGGGGCGCTGCCGGACAACTTGAGACAGCGAGCCACTTCGTCATCCTCTTGGCTCGAAATGAACAGGACATGCATTTTGACGCGCCTTACATCAATCATATGATGCAAGATGTGATCGGATTAACTCCTGAAGCACAGAAATGTCGTTATTCATTTTATCGGCAGTTCCAGGAAGCCGATTTCGATCTTGTGTCATCCAAGCGCGCTATGCGGGATTGGTCGGCAAAACAAACATACATTGCGCTCGGCAACATGATGACCAGTGCGGCACAGGTCGGGATTGATTCGTGCCCGATGGAAGGATTCGACCAACAAGCCATCGAACAGCTGTTACGTGAAGAAGGACATTTGACGGACAATCTGAATGTCGCTGTCATGGCAGCGTTCGGTTACCGAAATGCAGCACCGGCGCATGCGCAAACGCGTCAAGCCATCGCTGATCTCGTTGATTGGGTCTAATATTCAAGCTATTTTTAAAAACTATGTGATTCATCCCATCTGAGCCGAAATTTTTCTTCGGCTCAGTTTTTTTAGTTTGTTACGCATCAAGTCCACATAAATATGATTCAAAACAGTTGACGAACAAAAATCGAGATGGTATATTTATCTCGAATTAAAGATATATGAATTAAAGATACAAAAGAGGTGAACGAAATGACTCCACCGAATCCGAACTTGAAAGCATTAACGGTCATGGTGCGCGCAGTCGATGCGTTACATGAAGTCATCAAGAAGGATGTTGCGCAATGGGGGTTGAACCCAACGGATTTTTCGGTTCTTGAGTTGCTGTTTCACAGAGGCAGGCAACCGATTCAATTGATTGGGAAAAAAGTCTTGATCACGAGCAGTAGCATCACCTATGTCATCGATAAGCTCGAAAAAAAGAATTACGTTGTCCGCAAAGCCTGTCCAGAGGATCGGCGTGTGACATTTGCGGAACTGACCTCTGAAGGACACCAACTGATGGAAGCTATTTTTCCGGAGCACGAACAAGCGATCAATCAAGTATTTCAAGGAATAGCCCCGTCAGACCTCGAAGCATTCATCGAGACAGCCAAAACGATCGGCTATCAAGCAAAAAAACAATAAAAATTTTTTTAGACTGATATCTCGAATTCGAGATAATAACCATTACATTAAAGGAGTGATTTTTCATGAATGAATTAAAAGGAATCCACCACGTGACAGCGATTACGAGCAGTGCCGAGAAAAACTATGACTTCTTTACGAACGTCCTAGGAATGCGATTGGTCAAGAAGACCGTCAATCAGGATGACATCCAGACGTATCACTTATTCTTCGCCGATGATAAAGGATCTGCCGGAACGGATATGACGTTCTTTGATTTCCCTGGTATCCAAAAAGGGTCACACGGAACGAATGAAATCTTTAAGACAGCGTTCCGTGTTCCAACGGATGCGGCACTCGAATACTGGATCAAACGCTTTGACAAATACGACGTCAAGCATCGTGGTATCAAAGAACAATTCGGCAAGCAGACGCTCTCGTTCGTCGATTTCGATGAGCAACAATACATGTTGATTTCTGACGAGCATAATCAAGGTGTCGCTTCCGGCACGCCGTGGCAAAACGGTCCGGTACCCCTCGAGTTCGCGATCACGGGACTCGGTCCAATTCACATCCGGATCGCGGAATTCGACAATTTAAAAGCGGTACTTGAACAAGCGATGTTGATGCGCGAAGTCGATCAAGCTGGTTCCCTGCACTTGTTCGAGATGGGCGAAGGCGGAAATGGTGCCCAAGTCATCGTTGAGCACAACGTCGTTCTACCAAGCGGACGTCAAGGATTCGGAACGGTCCACCACGTCGCTTTCCGCGTTGAAGATACGGCTGCCTTACAGGAATGGATCGAGCGGATGCAACAGCTTCGCTTCAACACATCCGGTTACGTTGATCGCTTCTTCTTCGAATCGCTCTACGCTCGTGTCGCGCGTGGTGTCTTGTTCGAGTGGGCAACGGATGGTCCTGGTTTCATGGGTGATGAGCCATACGAAACGGTCGGGGAGAAATTGTCATTACCACCATTCCTCGAGCCACAACGAGCACAAATCGAACAAATGGTCCGTCCGATCGATACGGTCCGGAGTACGCGCAAGATCGAAAAAGAATACCTTTAAGAGAACATTACGATAATGTAACTAACCGCATCTAAACAAGAGGAGGAAATGAAAATGGAGAAATTAAACATTGGTATCGTCTTAGGATCCACACGTGAAGGACGCCTCAGCCCACAAGTCGGGAACTGGGTCAAACAACTCGCGGATCAACGGGGGGATGCGAACTATACGATTCTTGATATCGCCGACTACAAATTACCGCTCCTAGGTGAAAAGGACGGGGATGCGTCAGGTGCTGCTGATTGGTCGAAGGATGTCGCGGCACAAGACGGATTCGTCTTCATCGTCCAGGAATACAACCACTCCATCGCAGCCTCACTCAAGAATGCGCTCGATTATTTACGAGTCGAATGGAACAATAAAGCGGCAGGGATCGTCTCTTACGGTTCTGTCGGTGGAGCGCGGGCAGCAGAACACTTGCGCGGCATCCTCGGTGAGTTATTGATTGCCGATGTCCGTGTGCATCCGGCATTATCCTTGTTCACTGATTTCGAGAACGGATCGGTCTTAAAAGCGGCAGCCGTTCAAGAAACATCGGTCAACCAAATGCTCGATCAAGTCATTCCGTGGGCAACGGCGTTAAAAACGATTCGCTAATTCGTGATTGATCAGAAAACCCCCTCATTTCGCTGAAATGAGGGGGTTTTCTATCGTTGTCATGTACAACACGACGTGACGCGGCGCAGATCCTTTTCTTGAATGTAAAGCGTGTGTTGGCGGACTTTATAAGGAATGTCAGCCGCTTGAAGACGTTCGAGATAGTGACCCGTCGGAGCGACCGTCCATTTCACATATGTTGTTGCGGCATTCGGTGAAGCAAGACAGATGAGTAGCAAAAGCGGAAGGATCCATTTTCGAATCTTCAATCGTATACCTCCTTCATTATTTCAAATACTGTATTAATGATTTTATTGTTTAAATCAAAAACTAAAAATCACGACTCACGTCAACAAAAAATAACTGACCATCAAGCCGACCAACAGACCACTAAAAGCAAGTCGATAGACGGGTGAACGATGGGTTCCTTTATTTCGTTTGACTTGATAGACGATGAAATAGGTCGCACTGGTCACCATGACGAGGATCGCCAGTGTACTGAGTAAAGTAGACATCAGCATTCCTCCTTATCGTAAGATTTTAGCTAACGCTTTTCCTTTGGCCAACTCATCGACGAGTTTGTCGAGAATCCGGATGTTACGAATGTGCGGATCCGTTAGATTTTCCACACGAATCCCGCAGATGACGCCAGTGACTAAAAATCGGCGTTCGTTCAGGTCGGGTGCGTGCTCGAAAAAGGCTGCGACAGTTTGGGTTTGTATGGCTTGTTCAAGAGTTGATTGCGTGTGTCCGGTCAACCAGAACAGCACGTCATCGAGTTCCTCTTGTGTCCGTTGCTTACGCTCGACTTTTTGACGGTATACCTGATACAGCTGCAACATTGGCATTTGAAATACTTTTTCGTAACTCATCTGAATCGCCTCCTTTCATGGTAACATATGGGAAAAGATCTTGTGTCACGGATTTCAAGTCGGTTTGGAGGTGCAGGATGAAATGAGACATCGAATCATTGGAATGACTTTTTTGACGTACCTAGTCCTATTTTTAGGCATCATGGGTGTAAAACTATCGTATCAAGCATTGATCGATCCACCGATTGATCAATCGACAGGGAACTGGGTACATATTCCGAGCAAGATCTTACCGACTAAAAAAGTCATCTATGTGAAAGAAGAACAAATCATCAAACAACCGGATTCTTCAAAAATTGGGCACGAAAGATATCGGAAGGAACCTAAAAAGAAAAAACCGATTGAGCTTGGGGAAGGTTTCTTGACAGATGCGATCAATCAAATCGCACGTATGACTCCTTGGATGGTCGCTCTAGTCATCATCTACCTGTATCGTCGACAACGATTCAACCGTATGCAGTGGTCATTTCCACCAAGGCATCAACCAAAACGAACCGCTCTATCGCTAACGCTAATGCCTGAAGTCCAGTCCTCATCTAAAGACAGTATTCTTGATTCAAAAATTCGTGAAGCAGTGCGCGCGTTCAATCGGTCACTTGCTCCAGTACAACAACGGCGGACACATGAGACGCTGACGGAGTGGTTAACACGTTTAGAGGTCACGGTTCCGTATGAGATGTATCAGCTCGTTCGGTATGCCGACGTGGCAGAACAGACACTTGATCCTTCTCGACGGACTGTTTTCCTTGAACAGCTTAAGCAAAATCAGACACGGCTCGTGTAATCAGCCGTGTCTTTTTTGGTGTCCGCGATATTTATTGAGAGCGAGCATGTTCAACAGGAACAAGGCTGCGCCATAAAGGAATAATCCGAACCAGTACGGCCAGATGCTTGACCAACCGTTGCCGTAGACAAGTACTTCCTTGATTGCGCTCGCCCCGTAAAAGATTGGGGTGATATATCCGATGTTCCCGAGTCCATACGGGATTAAATCAAGTGGAATCAAGCCGGAGAAGAAAATCTGCGGAATGATCGTAAAAGGAATTAACTGGACGACTTGTAATTCAGACTGGGCGAAGATCGAGATCGTTGCCCCGAACAAAACCGCGACGACAGCAAGTCCGAGCATCGTCAAGAAGACCCAGATGATTGAACCTGCAGATGGCAGATCAAGAACGGTCGTCGCATATAGTACGACAAGAATGGCTTGGATGGAAGCGAAGACGCTATAACCGAGCGTGTAGCCGAAGATGACATCCGTTTGGCGAATCGGTGTCATCATCAGTCGCTCGAGTGTACCACCACTGCGCTCCTTGACGAGTGCCATTGCTGATAAGATAAAGACGAAAAAGAAGGAGAATAGCGATAAAAAGACGAATCCGAGCGCGTCAAACGTCGATTGATCGACATTTCCGTACAGATAGTTCGTCTTAAGTTGCATCGTCGGTTGCAGTGACGCAAGTCCAGCTTGAATCTCGCGTAGTGCTTTCGAACTTTTCGTCGATGGTTCGCGGAGACTTAAGGACAGCTGATTGTCGCTCATCTCTAAGACGACGTCGACCGTTTCGTGATCTTTGAGATAGACTTCCGCATCACTACCGTTATACGTTTTAAGCGACAGATCCTGCTTTTTAATCGCTTGTGAGACCGGAGCTGGTACATCCTGGTCAATGGCGACGACAGGCGTGTAATCATCGTTTCCAAGTAGGAAATAGATTAAGGTGAAGATTAATAATGGAGCAAGCAAAATGAGTCCGACGCTTCGTTTATCGTTCAACGTTTGACGGATGACCCGTCGTGCGAGTTGCCACATTACGTCACGTCCTTTCCAGCAAGCAGGAACAGTTCCTCGACCTGACCGTTTTCAGTCTGCGCAAGTAAACGGTCGAGCGGATCGTAGGCGATGATCCGACCGTTATAGATCAATGCCGCCCGGTCACACTCATTGATTTCATCCATGACGTGGGTTGAAACGACAATCGTCGTGCCTTGCGTACGGATCGTTTGGAATTGATTCCAAATCTGGCGGCGTAACACGGGATCGATCCCGACGGTCGGCTCATCCAGAAATAGGACGCTAGGGCGATGCAGGATCGAGATGGCGAGGGATAATCGTTTCTTCATCCCGCCGGAATAATGGCGAACGAGCTTTTTTTGATCATTTGTTAAATCGACGAGCGTTAACACTTCTTCGATGCGTTTCGCTAAGTCCTGACGAGACATGTTGTATAAGGAACCGAAAAATTGCAGATTCGCAAGGCCAGATAAATCCTCGTATAAGGCATCATTTTGTGGCATGAAACCAATCTGCGATAACATCTTGAAGTTTGGTATCGAAGTGTCGCCAATCTGAATCGAACCTGCGTCTGCTTGGATTGCACCAATCATCAAACGAATCAATGTCGTCTTTCCGGAACCTGACGGACCGAGCAACCCACAAATTTCACCGGATGGAATCAAAAGATCAATCTGTTGGAGGACGTTCTGTTGATGAAATGATTTTGATACACCGTGTAATCGTAAATCCATCGTATTCTCCCTCCTTTTATGAAATAATTATTGAACAACGTGTTGATTAATTTCATTATAAAAGGGAGAGAAACTGGGAGCAATGACCAGTTGACGTCCATCTGTCGCTTAAGCGACACATCCCGACAATCTGTTGAAGAAAGAGGCGATTTCGATGAAAAAACAGGATTTACGCGTTATCCGGACCGACCGGAGGATACGCGAGACGTTCCTTCAGCTGATCGATGAAGTTGGTTTTGATGGTGTGACGATCAAGTTGTTGACGGACCGGGCGGAAGTCAACCGTGGGACGTTCTACCATCATTACGCGGATAAATACGAACTGCTTGAGCGGATGACGAATGAGATTTTTGAAAAGATTGAAGCGACATTTGAACGCGAGATTCCGTTCGTTCTGATCAACAAATCGGAGGACTCTCCGTACCGACGAATCATTCCGTTTCTAACGTTTCTTTATGAACACCGGACGCTGATGCGGATCTTACTCAGTCCATCGAGTGACGGGATGTTTCGGAAGCGGGTCCGTGATTACATGCAACAGATTCTGTTCTCGGGACTACCGGAACAAGGAGAACGGCTTGTTCCAGAAAATTATCTCATTGCCTATCTCTCAGCCGCCCATCTCGGTGTCATCGAATCCTGGTTGAGCCACCCAAACGAGACATCACCGGATGAAATTGCTCGAATTGTCTTTACGATTTCGATGGAAGGACCGTTTCGAGCAGCGGGGTTCCGGCGATGAGTCTTGAGCAAGTCTTAGAAAAAGTCGTCGTTTGTTTGCAGCAAGAACGGATTCATTTTGGTATCGGTGGTTCATTATTGTTGGCGCAGCATGGACTACCAGTTGTACCGCGCGACATCGATCTCGTCGTCGCGTTAGCGGACGCCGAACGAGCAGTCCAACTGTTGGCGGACATGGGGACTGTCGTCGAACAAGACAAGACGTCACTTTATGCGACGGAAGTGTTCCAGGAATTTATCATCGAAGGAATCGATATCGATTTGATGAGCGGACTGCAGATTCGTCATGGTGAGGGCGTGTTCATCTATCCGTTTGATGAACAATCGATTGATTCAACTGGACGTCCGTTCATGTCACTCGTTGATTGGTACGTCATCTATCAACTGATTCCAGGACGGGAACAAAAGGTCGCGATGATTGAGCAATGTCTTGCTAAGCAGGAAGCGGACCGAGAGCGACTGGAACAGCTGAGACGACTCGTTCTTCCAAAAGCAATAAGGAATCGGATAGATCAATGGCTGAACTAACTCATAAGTCGCGCAATAAAACGACTTCGTTCGTTGCCGGTAAGTAAGCATGAACGGAGTCGAGTAGTCCGCAGAGGACGTACTGATCGAGCGCCTGGTCGAAGACATAATATGGCTTTAATGTCAGATAAGGCATGAGTGCGTCACGTATAACTTCTTTGGGCACGCTATTAGGCAACGGTTGTGACGAGTCATGGTAGAGCGCGATAATCGACTCGTTATCAACGATTAGGCTGACTTCATAAGTTTCTTCAATCAGGAGAATCGTCAAACGACGTTTATGAGCGAGATTTGGGTCGTCATGTGTCCGGCGTACGTTCACGTTAATGAATGGAAAATCCCGATAGATTTCCTGAATCGTCCACGCTCCTGACTCCTCAGGATACTCCGCAGCGATGAGGTCTACAGCAATTGACTTACAAGTCATCAATGTCCCATCGGTCAACGGTCGATAATCCGGGTGTGGCGTTTGAGCTTCGGCATCGCGTGCCGTGACGGCGTCTCTCCGCTTAATCAATTTACGCGTGAAGGAGAACGTAGATGGCTTGTCCCATGTCACGATCTCCTTCATGGCAACGGACGAAGTGTCTGGATCACTAAAGGGATACGTGAGCGAGTCGTTTTGAGAAACAAAGATTTCCTCGATTGTATGCGCCTGTATTCGTTGTTGCTCACCAGGAGCTGAAAAGAACCGTATCTGTTCTGTAATGATCGGTGTGATTTGAACAGGTGACAGTGAAAACGATTCAGTCGGATAATTGTTGCTCAGGGCGGGGGTTCCATACACACTGAAAAAATCAAGCGCTCCGTCGTCCGTCAATTCAAGCGAAATGAAAAAACCAGGGAAGAGGCGAATTCCGTTTTGGCAGCTGACATACTGATACAGCGAATCTTGGTGCTTCAGTAACATGAACTCCTGGTCGAACGTCATTCCTAACTCTTGCTCTAGCCAGGAAGTCTGTGTGTCTGAATCACGCAAGTCCTCTGGAAGAGAATAAATTGTGACATCACCATGTTTGTTGATTGATGTCGTTCGTCGTGTAACTGTATCGACTTGGATCTCAATCGTACCGTCTGGATAACTCTCGTCTTCAAACCATGGACCGTGCAGGATTGGGAACCAACATGTCTCAAACGAATACTGCGTTGCACCATGAATTTTTTCGCGGTGATAGAAGGATTCATGTAAGACATAATCGTTCAGTTGATATTTATCTTGAATATGGGAGATTAAATCTTTCGTTAATGGATGCAACTCGTTCACTCCTTCGTAACTATCTTCAATTTATAGATTGCGTAATAAAACGACCTCATTTGTTGCGGGTAAGTAAGCATGATTTGAGTCAAGCAAGCCACAAAGAACGTATTGACCTTTTGAAGCGGCAAACACATAACGCGGCGTGAGTAAAAGGTACGGACGTAATGCGTTGAAGATGATGTCTTGCTGCTCATCCTCGAGCTCCGGTGCGCTAACGGAATCGAACACGGTATGGAGTTCCTGATCGTCGGTCAAGCTAATCCAGTGAAGCGTCTTTTCGTCAAGGAGAATCGTGACGCGCCGATGCTGATCAACATAGGACGTCGGGTGCGCGCGTGACAATTTGACAGCAAGGTAGGGATGTTGCCGGTAAATGTGACGAATTGTCCATTGTCCGGACTCGCCAGGGTACACGTTTTGGACGATTTCTTGAATCGCAATTCGACAGGCGTTCACCGTCTCTTGCTGGATTGGACGAAAATCCGGATGTTCGGATTGCGTGATCACATCCTCTGCTGTCACGCTTGCTGCTGATTGGATAGGATGGCATTTGAGAATTGAAGATGACGGATTTGTCCACGTTAAGATGTCATTTCGATCGAGTGATGACGTGATATCCAGTTTACTAGGCACAAGGATAGACCCTTCTTGCGTCACGATCGTCTCGACGACGGTATGCGCGTATTGATGTCCTGGTTTTGTATAGGAGAACCATTTTAGTTGTTGTTTAGTTAGCGATTTGATGTCCTCGAGCGTTAAGGCGAAAGGTTCCTGTTTCACATGATGATCAAGCGGATGAGGACCGTATAGGAACAACTCATCGAGTTGACCGTTGTCCGTTAACGTCAGATGAATGAAACAACCGGGAGACAGCCGAATCCCTTCATGACAACTCACATAACTAAAAAAAGTTTCGTTTTCTTCTTCGAGCATGAAATGCGTACCATGGATCATGTCGGTCTCTGATTCGATCCAAGCCATCCGAGTGGTTGGATCACGTAAATCGTTAGGCACGGAATGAATCGAGGTCGGACCGTGTAAGGATAACGTCGTCGTTCGTTTCGTAACAGGGTCAATTTTAATCTGCACGGTTCCTTCAGGAAGCAGCGTGCCATCCTCTTCCTCGATAACCGATGCACCTCGCGGAATCCAAAACGTTTCAAAAGAGTAAACGGTTTGGTCGTTCCGTTTGTGTCGAGCGTAGGACGATTCATAGAGTACATAATCGGTTAACCGATATTTCTCGAGCATGTATTCAGTCAGTTGTTTTGTTAGGGCATGCAAGCTGTTCACTCCTTTTTTTGTATGTCCTCCGTGTCGTCAATCAAGGTTGGAATGACGAAGTCAGGTAAGGTTTGGAATAAGCGATCGGATGTCTCGAAAAACGGTTGATTTGAAACAACATTCACGACATCTGCATCGTAGCTGAACGCAAAGACAGACATGTTTTCCTGCATGGAGACGATGACCGTTTTTTCTGGTCTTTCGGAGTAGTAGTGCGTTCGGTATTCAATCCGGAAGACATATGGTTTGGTCGACCAGATGACAAGATCATTCCAACTCGCGTGGGAATGGATGTAAGAATATAATCGTTGGAAGTCTTCGGCATGCTTAAGCTCAACGACGATAAAACGTTTGTCCGCAAGTGGTGTTAAATCATTGTATGTAATCGATGAAGCCAATTCTCAAGAAATGAACTTTTAAACGAAGAGGATTCATCGTCTGGATTCGTAAAGATGCTGAAGGCAGATGTGTAGTCTTGTTCTATGACGAATCGTAGATTGTCAGGATTTGAAAAATCATTTGGAATCAATTGAAGATCATCATCGTAATAATAAGGCATGTACTCAAATGTTAATTGCAACCTATTCACCTCTGTTTCGTACGTTCAGTGTAACGTGAATCCCTTCATAATGAAGGGTAATTGAAAATTATTACATAATTGTAAGGGTTCAAAATGTAGTAAATGCATTATTATATTAGAATATATATAAGAGAACCATTGAAGTATAGGAGGAAACAAAAGTGTCAGAGTTTAATCTAGCTATGAATGTGTTATTCGGAAGTATCCATATCATCCTCATGGCGATGGCTGTTCCTTCGATCATCTACGCGCTTTATCTATTACGGAAAATCGCTAATAAATGAATGCAGGGATTTATTGGTAATAACAAGAAGGTAGTTAAAGTACTTACGCATCATCAAAAGGAGGCGATGACATGTCATTTTGGACATGGTTTGCAATCTTATTTGTGTTAGCGGTTAGTGTCTACGCATCTTCTCAGCCGAAACGTTCGAAGAAATAAAAAAGGCGCGACTTCCACAATGGAAGTCGCGCCTTTTCGTTTGTTCAGTTTTGCGTATCGAGCCAAGCGATCGCGTCCGTCAAGTCGTCGGCAATGTAGTCAACGTTTGCTTGTTCCACCCGATCAGCGTAATCACGAATCGAGCACTCTCCGGCACCGGTTCGGACTAAGATTTTGATACACCCGGCATGCGCAGCTGCCACCATATCACTCCAGCGGTCCCCGATGACGACACATTGCTCGAGTCGGAGATTGTGTTTTGTTTGTGCTTGCCATAATAAATTTGGTGATGGTTTGCGACAAGTGCAGCGATCTTCCGCTGCATGCGGACAAATCAGCACGTCATCAAAGCCGAAGCTCTGTAATTCTATTCGAAAATCCTCTTCGCGGGCCAAGCCTTTTGAGATACCAGGTTGATTCGTGAACGCAATCAGTAAAATCCCTTGATTACGTAAGCGTTCGATTAGCGAAGAAACGTATGGAAATAACGCAAACGTTCCAGGGTAGTGGACGGTAGCATCTCCACCAATCGTTCCGTCTCGGTCAAGAAATATTGCCTGAATAGAATTCATGTGTACAACTCCTTTGATTACGAAGCATCTTTCAGTTCTTGATACGGTTGAACACGTGCGGCCAGTTGTGCTGGGATAAAGGCAGCGATGACACCGAACAAAATTGGTAAGGAAAGCGATACGCCAATCAACAACGGTTCATTCCACGGTACGAGATCGTACAAGACATAAATCGTCGAATAGGCAACGATCAATCCAATGATGCCGGAAATTAAACCGACTAGGAAGCCTTCGAGGACGATCAACTGACGGATCGCTCCGTTCGTCCAGCCGAGTGCTTTTAAGACAGCGAGTGAGGCGCGGCGATCGGTGACGTTTTGCCACATAATCTCTCCTGTCGTCAAAATAGCGATTGTGATTGCAACTCCCATCGTCACGTAATGCATCGGACCGACTTGCAGGGCAACGAATTGACCAAGCCACGACGTGTAAAGAACACCTTGTAAATGGAACGTCACGAATAAGAAGAACGTCAGCAGTGCCGTCGGTAGAGCGATTGAGAGGACGGATAGGCTATTGCGCTTCCATTTCCCGATCAGTTCCTTTAGTGCGAGTGTCGCGGTCGAACGAAGTTTCAGTCCGACGCGAGCGGCTTTCGCGTATTCACCGGTCTTGATCGCTTCGTACGGTGAGATGCGGCGAATCGTCCACGCCGACCAAGCGGCACCAGCGAGGTAGATGACGAGACTGAACAGCGCAATCCAGAGGAGACTCCAGCCGTTCATCGCTTCATTACGGACATATGAGAAGATGCCTTCGACGATCAAGGCGACTGTTGAGACAAATCCAGCGAGGATCGCTGCCTCGATCAAAACGATTTTGTAGAGGTCCTTCGTCCGCCAGCCGAGAGCGAGTAAGACAGCGAATTCTTTCCGGCGGGCGAGCATTGAGACATAACTCGTCGCGAGGACATAGACGATCGCGACCGCAAGCATCGCGAAGATGACACCTGAAAATCCGACGCTCGTCTCGCGGAAGATCGTCATCGCAGCACCGATGTGGATCCATGGTTGTTCAATCCAACCGAGCGTCTTCCCGTCATCGACGACCTTCGTGACGACCGGTTGTGGGGAAGAACCTTTGGTGATAGTGACCATTAATCCGGTTTTCTGTTCGATTTGCTTTTTCACGTCTTGGAGTAGTCGCTCCGACTCTTCACTGACGGTCGAAGCCCCCTTGATTTTAAGACGAATCGAAGAAATCGCTTGTTCTCCATTGACTGCTCGCGCGCTGTCAATCGTCGTCAGGATGTTTGGAGAACTCGTCAACAGTCCGACGGGATTACCAGACGTATCAATCGATTTCGCTGGGTTGACGGGTTCGCCCTTCGCATCTAAAACAAGATCGGCAGACGAAGGACGATAAGTTTCCATTGGTAACTCGTTCAGCGGGTCTTTTGAGACTTTGATGTTATTAGGATCGTATAGACCAACGACTTTAAATTGTAAAAATGGAAAGATGATACTAGATGAGCCCGGTTCTGGTCTTTTGACCTTTTGTCCCATTGATGTGAGGGAACGAAACCCTTTATCAGAAATAAGTTCCTTCTCAAAACCGATTCCTGAAATTCGTGTCGGCGTCGCGGATACTTCAAAAGCTGTGATCCATCGGCTTGAAAACGGACTAGCCGTTGATTGGAATCGAAGAGGACCGGATTGATAAACCAATTGTCCTCCTTCTGCATATTCAGAATCCGTTTGTATGCTGTTTGTCTTTTCAACCATCGTTCGCAGATAGGTTTCTTCTACTTTAGCGGTTGGGATGGACAGGTGTTGAATATTCTTAGCGGGATAAGAGGCAAGAGGAGAATCGATAATAGACCGTTTTGGTTGTGATTTGATGACCTTATTAATTAGTTTTTGCTGATCTTGTTCGGTTTGATAAGGAGCATCGAGACGTTCGATATCATAGTCGTAACTTCCTTTATTAAAGGAGTTCGGATTTACTAAAATCGGGATGATGTTTCGATTATTAGCAGTATCTGACTCATGGTGGTCGGTCGAATTGAAGTATCGGGATTTGTTCGTCGTACGCACACTCTTGTCCAAACCGACCAGCCGTGCTTCTTCTTTTGGATCAATACCGACGATCAGGACTGGATTTCTAGCGACAGCCGTTGAAAAACCATCAATTTGTTCAGAAATGAATGAAGCGTTCTCAGGAACTTGAACTTTTGTTCCTTGAGCAAGATGAAGCACAGTTTTTGATTGTCGCTCCTTCTTGAAGCCGTTTTGAATATAAGTGGTTTCTGTAAAACGATAGATTCCTGGTGTGGAAGGAATTTTAATCGCTTTTTCAAAGGAAACATTAGACATGACATACCCCATGACAGCGACCGGGGCTGCAATATCAACCTCATTCATTTGTTTGATTTGTTGATATTGTTTAAACGAAATCCCACCATTGATCCCATTGAGATAATTCGGTTCGAGTAAATTATTTGATTCCGTCGTCATCTGACTGCCTTTCGGTCGGACGACGATATCATACGCAGACGACCATTTCTTTTGTAACGTCTGTTCGACCGTTCCTTGACTGGAGTCGGTCAAGTTGAACATCAAACTGAGCCCGGCACTGATGATGAGGGCACCGACAAGCGTCAGGATGAATTTCCCGCGCTGCCGGCGCCATTGATTTAAGACAAAACGGAACATCGTCATTCCTCCTTGTATGGGGTAAAGGCTACGAAAAATGGATGAGACTGTTCATCTAAGATATGTAAGATTCGTTCGCTGAAGTTCGACCACGTTACGCGTCGTAACACTTCTTCGAGCGGAAAAAAACCGACTGCTAAACTTTCGCTGCTCGTCTGCGGTTGGCCACCAATCGCTTTGGCAATCCAACAAGTCGCACAGACATTCGCCTCGAGGTTTTGATAGATGCCGCAAAATTTCACGATTTCAATCTCAATTCCAGACTCTTCTTTGACTTCGCGAATGATACCGTCAGCTGCACTTTCTCCAGGCTCGACGATGCCACCCGGAAACTCCCAGCCGCGATCCGGTCCTTGGATTAAAAGAATCTCGTTTTGGTCATTCAAGACGACCGCTCCTGCTGATAACGAATAAATCGATGTCGGTAACATAGACTTCCTCCTGTGAAGAGAGGGACAACGCCTGTTGCCCCTCCGCCAAATATTAAGATGCATCTTTCAGTTCTTGATACGGTTGAACACGTGCTGCCAGTTGTGCTGGGATGAAGGCTGCAATGACACCGAACAGAATCGGTAGGGCGAGCGATACGCCAATCAACAACGGCTCATTCCAGGGAACAAGATCGTATAGAACGTAAATCGTCGAGTAGGCGACAATCAGTCCAATGACTCCGGAGATGAGACCGACGAGGAAGCCTTCAAGGACAATCAACTGTCGGATTGCGCCGTTCGTCCAGCCGAGTGCTTTTAGGACGGCGAGCGATGCCCTACGATCGGTGACGTTTTGCCACATGATCTCACCAGTCGTTAAGATAGCGATCGTGATCGCAACACCCATCGTCACGTAATGCATTGGTCCGACTTGCAGGGCAACGAACTGACCGAGCCACGAAGTGTAAAGAACACCCTGTAAATGGAACGTCACGAACAGGAAGAACGTCAAGAGCGCCGTCGGTAGAGCAATCGAGAGGACCGACAAACTGTTCCGCTTCCATTTCCCGATTAGTTCTTTTAGTGCGAGTGTCGCGGTCGAACGAAGCTTCAGTCCGACACGAGCTGCTTTCGCGTATTCACCGGTCTTAATCGCTTCGTACGGTGAGATGCGACGAATCGTCCACGCTGACCACGTCGCACCAGCCAGGTAAATGACGAGACTGAACAGCGCGATCCAAAGAAGACTCCAGCCGTTCATCGCTTCGTTACGGACATACGAGAAGGTCCCTTCGACAATTAAGGCAACCGTAGAGACGAATCCAGCGAGGATCGCTGCCTCGATCAAGACGATTTTGTAGAGGTCCTTCGTCCGCCAGCCGAGTGCGAGTAAAACAGCGAATTCTTTTCTGCGCGCGAGCATCGAAACATAACTCGTCGCGAGGACATAGACGATGGCGACGGCGAGCATTGCGAAGATGACACCGGAGAACCCGACGCTCGTCTCGCGGAAAATCGTCATCGCAGCACCGATATGAACCCATGGTTGTTCGATCCAACCGAGTGTTTTGCCTTGTTCGACGACTTTCGTGACGACGGGTTGCGGGGAAGAGCCCTTAGTGATCGTAGCGACAAGACCAGGATCTCTCTCGATGGTTGCTTTGATTTGTTGTAAGAGCTGATCTGACTTTTCGTTGAGTGTTTCGCCACCTTTGATTTTTAGACGAATCGATGAGATCGATTTGTTGCCTCGATATTGCTGTGCACTGTCTAGAGTCGTCAACATATTCGGTGAGTTAGTCAGTAATCCGACTGGGTCGCCTGAAGTATTGATAGATTTAGCTGGATTGATTGGTTTTCTATTTGCATCTAAGACCAGATCAGCTGAAGAAGGGCGATATGTCTCCATCGGTAACTCATTAAGTGGATCTTTTGATACACGAATTTTGTTAGGATCATAAAGTCCGATGACATTCATTGAAAAGCCGGGAGAATAATAAATATCATTCCCGCTACCCATAGTGTCTTTTACTTTTTTTTCTAACGAATGCGTGGAACGATATCCGGTTTTAGGTAAAGCGTTCGTATCCTTTAAAAATGGATTCGTGACTTGAATTTTCTGACTCTCAACTTGGTAGGCATTTGACCAACGCGCGGCAAACGGACTTTTTTCAGATTGGTACGTTAGCGGTCCAGTCGTGATTTCGAGTTGTAAGTAATCAGAAATCGTTGCATCATCTAATCGTGATGATTGAGTATTTTTGGTTGGAGTATTCGTTAAAGTGCTAAAAAATTTTTGCTCAACATCTTTTGAAGAGATCTTAAATTTTTTGATTGTTTTACTTGGAATCTCATTCAACATCTCAAACGCAGGTGTAAAATCCTTTGGAATCTTTGAAAAAAATGTATTTTGTTGTTTTTGTGTATCGAATGGAACATCTAGTCGTTCGATTGAATACTGAAAAGTCCCTTGATTAAATGAATTTGGATTTAAAAGAATGGGAATGGTATTTGAATTTGCTTTTTCGGTAGCTTTATCATTTTTAGTAAAATAGCGACTATTTCCTTTTGAAGGAATGATGCTACGGTCAAGAGCCACTAACTTGGCTTCAGCTTCAGGATCAATTGCTACAAGCAAGCTGAATGTTCGAGGATAGATGATTCGCGACGTAGACTTAGTTGTAAAGACTCCTGGTATATCAGCAATACGTGCGTTTTTATTGCCATTGACACTATAAACGGCTTCGTCGCTTAGGATTTTTTTCCCGAAACCATTAGGTGATGTCAGCGTTTCTCTCAAACGGTAAAAGCCAGGTTTATTGGGAACGTCCCATTGCTCATCAACGCGTAAGCCAAGTTTGACATAACCCATCACGGCGACGGGTGCAGCAGTTTCAATGTCCTGCATTTTCTTGATGGTTTCGTATTGTTTGAAGGAAATTCCACCATCGATTCCATTCAAATAGTTCGGTTCAAGTAAATCATTCGACTCACTTGCAAGCTGACTTGCCTTCGGTCGTACGACGATGTCGTACGCAGACGACCATTTCTTTTGTAATGTTTGTTCGACCGTCCCTTTACTGGAGTCGGTGAGGTTGAACATCAAACTGAGTCCAGCACTAATGATGAGCGCACCGACGAGCGTCAGGATGAATTTTCCGCGCTGCCGACGCCAGTGATTGATGACGAAACGAAGCATATGTAGTCTCCTTTGTATGTTATTGGGAGAGCTGCGTCTTTAAATAACGCGTAAGATCTTGTTCAAAATGGTGAATCGCTTGTGCATCGAGTGCTTCTATTTCTGCTTGCGCCGCGTAGCGAGTGACGAAATAAGGGGAGAGTGGCGTCACCAGATGAATGCGCTCTGTCCAGTCTGTCAATGATTCATGGCTTCGCCGTCTGAGGGCACGTGGTAAGCGTTGATTAAAATCAAATAGCATCAGACGCAATGATTCTTCAGGCGGAGTAAGCACCGATTGAAGATTTATTTGTTGGACATAACTTTCAGGAGATGGTTGGACCCAATGGTTTGCTTCACTTTCAAATTCTCGTGATTGTGATGAACGTCGCTGACGACGAAGAATCCGGTATGCTACGAAAGCAACGAGTACAAGTACAGCGGTTAAGAATAGAAGTTTATTGGAGGAGGATGTGCCTTCTACAACATTCAAAACAGAAAATGGAGGAAGATCCTTTACCTTTCGACCGCGTGGCGTTCCTCCCGTATTTTTACTTTTTTCATCGGACGTTCCCAGATAGACGCCGTCTTCTTTTTCATCAATTTTGTCATCGAAATTACAACTGTTTTTTGTGAAGAATAAATTGGATAAGTCGTTATGATTACATCCCCGAACGATCGTCGTCTCCTGTTCCGAGAAGTCCGCATTCTGAAACGCTTCATACGCGGACTGCGTCGATACCGATAGCAACAGAAAAACGACAATTGAGCCGATGAAGCTCACAATCAGTTTGCTGCGAAACGTTTGCAACGCGAACACCTCCTAAGAGAATGAAACTTAGACACTTTGCACTGTGCGCTTTCGGCGGTCTTCGACGATCCGACCATCCTGCATGAAGAGAATCCGGTCAGCACGTTCCGCGAGTTCCAAATCGTGTGTGACAAATAAAACGCCACACTTGGCTTCGCGATGGAGCTCTAGTAACAACTCAAAAATTGCATCACCGGTCACGGAATCGAGATTACCGGTTGGTTCGTCCGCAAGAATCCATTGTGGATGATGAAGCAGGGCACGGGCGATCGCGACCCGTTGTTGTTGACCACCGGATAATTGAGCAGGTAAAGCATTCCGTTTGTCGTCGAGTCCAACCCGTTCGAGTAACTCGAGAATCCGCTCCTCTTGATTGAAGGATGTCTTTTGCTTTAACAAGGCGACCTTTAAGTTCTCAGATACCGTCAGTGCCGGTAATAAGTGAAACTGCTGGAAGATGAAGCCGATCTCTTGCGAGCGGAATTGCGATAACCGTTTGTTCTTCCAAGACGTGATATCCTGCCCGTCATAAAGAATCTGCCCGGACGTCGGGCGATCAAGCGAACCAAGGAGACTCAGGAACGTTGATTTTCCAGACCCGGATGGACCGACGAGTGCCGTTACCTCACTGTGCGAAAACTGACCGTTTAGTTGATGCAAGACATCGGTCCGGACACCGCTTCGTTCGAATGTATGCGAAATATCTTGAAAGGTAATATCCATATGACCACTCCTTTTACATAATTTGGTTATGTTCAGTGTATTATTTTTAGAAAATTTTGTCTATTGCGTTTTTATTTCTGATCCAACCACTTTTTTAACATTTATTCATAGTTGGTTCATAACTTCTCCTTATGATCGGATTAATACCAATCAAGGGAGTCATTTAACATGAAACGAACACGCAAGAAATGGTTATGGATCAGTGGAGGGGTCATCCTGGTACTCCTATTAATCGGTTCCACGCTCTTTTTAGGACGAGGAGAGGCACAAGAAACGAAGGAGGTCGTCGAGTCGAAAACATTACAAACATTCTTCTACTTCTCAGGCACGCTTGAAGCGAAAGATCGACAGACGGTCATCAGTGATCGTGATGTCCGTGTCACTGACGTTCGATTTGAAGAAGGGGATACCGTCAAGTCGGGTCAAACGATCATCAGCGTCGAAGGAGGAGAAGATTTCAAGGCACCACGCTCCGGACAACTCGTTCGTCTTGACGTCACGGAAGGCGAAGCGTATGCCCCGAATACCGTCCTTTTCGTTGTTGCAGACAACAAAGCGTTGATCGCTCGTCTGAAAATTGATGAACAAGATATCGAACGGATTGAAGTTGAAGATACGATTGAACTACAGACGGATGCATCTGATAAGACCATCAAAGGAAAGGTCGAATCGATTAGTCCGGAAGCTGTGACGGAAAATGGGAGTACGTATTTCAATGCAAAAGTGTCGGTACCGAGCTCTTCAAACTGGTTACCCGGCATGACGGTCGAGGGACGTTTACCGTATCAACTCGCACAAGATGTACCTGTCTTATCGCTCGATGTCATTTCGTATTCGAAGTCGGATCGTCCGTATGTGTATGTGAAAAAAGACGGGGAAACGACTCGTCAATACATCGAGACGGGCGTGACGGACGGACAAGATATTGAAATCAAGGACGGATTGTCTGCCGGAGACGAAGTCTTCCTGCCGAGTGATGACGGTGGTTCTGGTCTTCTTCCGACTCCACCAGGAGGTGCGTCCTGATGCCGGTCGTTGACTTGCAAGAAATCCAAAAAACTTACGGCGATGGAACCAATCGTCACATCGTCCTCGATCGAGTATCGCTGACGATCGAGGCTGGTGAATATGTGACGATCCTCGGACCTTCGGGTTCAGGAAAATCAACGCTGATGAATATCATCGGATGCCTCGATGTCGCTTCAAACGGCGTCTATCGCTTGCAGGAGCAGCTCGTCCACGATCTATCCGAGGATCAGCTAGCGACGATTCGCAATGAAGAGATTGGCTTCATCTTTCAACAGTTCCAGTTGCTGCCGCGCATGAGCGTCTTACAAAACGTTGAATTACCGCTCATCTATGCCGGCGTCTCGCGCAAAGAGCGCCGCGCGCGCTCGCTTGAAATCTTGGAACGTGTCGGATTGACAGATAAAGCCGATGCCTTACCGAGTCAACTGTCCGGTGGTCAACAACAACGGGTTGCGATCGCACGGGCGCTCGTGACGCGACCGACGATCTTACTCGCCGATGAGCCGACCGGAGCGCTCGATCAAAAGACAGGGAAACAAATCATGGAGTTGTTCGAGAGCCTCTCGGAGGAAGGGAAGACGATCATCATGATTACACACGATGTCAATATTGCTAAGCAAGCCCGCCGGATTATCCGGATCGAGGATGGTCAGGTGACGGAGGTGACGACATGATTCGCGAAACGTTACGGATGGCATGGTCGAATATCTGGCATCATAAGATGCGGTCGTTCTTGACGACGCTTGGTGTCATCATCGGTGTCGCGTCGATCATCGCCTTGATTTCAATCGTCAACGGCGCGACGGCCTCAATCAATGAAGAGGTCGCGTCGTTCGGTGCCAATAAATTAACGGTCCAAACGACAGAGACGCCGTTGAAAGAAGGATTATCACCTGCACAACTGGAAGAGTTAAACACGATTAAAGGAACACGCGGTGTCTCACCGACCGTTTCGACGGTTCGGGACGTCCGTTTCGAAAATCACACGCTCGACCAGGTGACGATCGAAGGACGAAACCACATCTATTACCGGGAATCAGAAGATGTCCCGCAAGGACGTGGTATCGTCATCAGTGATGTGAAACAACAGTCGCATGTCGCCGTCGTCAGTCCGTCCGTCGCCCGGACGCTCTATCCGGGTCAGGTCGCGATTGGGGAGACGATCAAGCTCGATGGACTCGATTACCGGATCGTCGGTGTCAGTAACGCAGATGGCGATCAAATCGTCATTCCCTATACGACGGCATTGCGGACGCTTGGGGTGACAGCCGTTAAGCAAGTGGATATCTTCAAGACGGACGCAGCAGACGTCGCGACCATCAAACGGGATGTCTCGGCAAAGCTGTACCAGTTCTATAATGGACGCGACGATACGTATGACGTCGTCAGCTTAGATGAAGCACTCGATTCGATTGACCAAATCAATACGATGCTCTCGCTCTTGTTGACGGGTATTGCGTCGATTTCCTTGATCGTCGGCGGAATCGGCATCATGAACATGATGCTCGTCTCGGTCACGGAACGGACGACGGAGATTGGCTTACGAAAAGCACTCGGTGCAAAACCACGTACGATCCGCCTTCAGTTCCTCTTGGAATCGATCCTGCTGTCCTTGATAGGTGGGGTGATCGGGATTCTTGTCGGAGCGATGCTCGCATTTGGCGTCAGTCTGATGATCAGCACACCGTTCACACTCTCCGTGAGCACGATTCTGCTTGCAGCCGGATTCTCAATCGGGGTCGGTGTCTTATTCGGTTATATGCCAGCACGGAAAGCGTCCCGTCTGAACCCGATCGAAGCCTTACGAAATGTTTAAGTGAAGGAGGAAGACGATGGTAACGATCTTGATTGCCGAAGATGACCGGAATGTCCGTCTACTATTAGGTGAGACACTCCGGTCCGCCGGCTTTACGGTGATTGAAGCGAGAGACGGAAAAGACGCCCTCGATCAACTCGATCAGAAACACGTCGACCTCGTCGTGACGGATGTGATGATGCCGCACGTCTCAGGAATCGAACTGGTTGAGCTGCTACGTGAATCCGGGTACGAACAACCTGTCTTGATGTTGACAGTGCTCGATTCCTTTCAGGATAAGGAAGCCGGATTCACGACCGGTGTCGATGATTATATGGTCAAGCCAGTTGATTTGGACGAGCTCTTACTGCGGATCCGAGCGCTGTTACGCCGTTCAAAGATCGTAGCAGCACAAGAATTAATTGTTAATTCCCTGCAACTACGGATGACGGATGCGACGGTCGTAACGCCTCGTGGTGAGATACCGTTGCCACAGAAGGAGTTTCAACTGCTCTATCGCTTGTTGGCACATCCGAAGCAGATTTTTACACGTCAGCAGTTGATGGACGAGATTTGGGGATATGATGTCGAGACCGACAGTCGGACGGTCGATGTCCACATCAAGCGGTTGCGTGACAAGTTCAGCACTTATGATGATTTTACGATCGAGACGGTCTGGGGACTCGGTTATAAAGGAGTGATCCAGTGAAGCGCTTCATCCGCTCGATCTCCGGTCACTTTTTCGTCATCCTATTCGGTTTATTGTTACTACCACTGCTGTTACCTTTCATCATGACGGTCTGGTTCCAGTTCCAAGAAATCGATCAAGATCTGAATAATCAATTGCAACAACGAACGGATCAGATTGAACGATTGATGCAAGACCAAAACCTGTCGTTCGCTGAAGCGAGTCAATACATGGATCAGTCTTTGATTCAAACGACACAATACACGTCGCTCAATCAAGTACAGTCATTATCGGCGTCAGAACGTAACCAGTTACAGCAAAAAGGAGAAATTACGATCGATGGGGCGTGGCTCGAACCGTCGCAATACATTTGCCAAACGGAGACAGGATATCTCGTCTCGACACCGATTGCCGGACAACGCATCCTTGACGGATTACGAACGTCAGCTGGAATCGGTATCGTCATCACGATCGGCGTCGCCTTCATCCTGACCTGGCTTGCCGTCACGCTCGTGACACGACGGATTCGTAGCATCAGTGAAGCGGCGATTGAAGTGACGAACGGGAACTATGATGTCTCGATCAAGGAAGGTGGAAATGATGAGGTCGCACTCCTCGTTGAAAACTTCAACCACATGACCGAAGCACTACGACGAAACGACCATCTCGCAAAAGATCTCGTCGCCTCGATCTCGCATGAGCTGAAGACACCGATTGCTTCGATTCAAGGATTTTCTAGGTTGTTACAGACAGAAGAAAACTCGGATAAACGGCAGCAGTACTTGACGATCATGGAGCAAGAGAGCACCCGTCTATCACGCTTGACGTCAAATCTCGTCCGCTTATCGCGGCTTGATCATCAGACGATCATCGAGCGGAAACGGTATCGCCTTGATGAACAACTTCGGACATGTCTTTTACTACTGGAACGACAGTGGACGGAGAAATCACTTCGACTGGAGCTTGATTTACCAGAAGTGTCCGTCGAGTGGGAAGAGGAACTGATGCAGCACGTCTGGCTCAATCTGCTTGAGAACGCGATTCGGTTTTCGCCGGAATCGGGAGTGTTAGAAGTGACCTTAAGCGAAGGAAAAAACATTCGCGTCACGATCCGCGATGAAGGACCAGGAATCGCAGAACAGGATTTACCGTACGTGTTCGATCGCTTTTATCAGGGCGAACAGTCACGAGCGAATGAAGGACATGGTCTTGGATTATCGATCGTTAAACGAATCATTGATTTACATGACGGTGAGTTAACGATTAGGAATCATTCGGAGCAAGGCGCAATCGTGACCGTTACGTTGATGGTCCACGAGACGCGTGAATGATGTCAGACGAAAAGGAGCGCAGACTTACACGATGTTATCGTGAAGTGTGGCGCTCCTTTTCATTTGGTTACGTCATCAATTTGAATTCAGCTTAGTTGTCTAGCGTGATATGAATTCTTTGTAATTGTTTTTGTAAAATTGTTCTTTCCAAATAGTCGCCCGCGTCTTGCATGGTTTTAAAGGCATGAGGACTAAAGATTTTAGCACCGTCCTTGAGCCAGTTCGAGCGATACAAGTCGTGTGCTTCACTTCTTGATAAGAAGATACCATCCTCGATTTCGACATCATCGTCTACTACGAACTGAAAGCCGCAACAAGAACAAAGTTCGAACGAAGCGTCACCATTTTCATAATAAGCAACGTCGTCCATTCGGTCATATCCGCAGACGGGACATGTGTATTTCATGAAAGCACCTCATTGCTCAAGAATCTTTTGATACTTGTATCCTTTTAAGATATCTGTTTGATCCGTATAGGTCCAGTCAGCGATGGACTGGTCGGGATGCGACTCAAAATAATGATTGAGGATATCACGCCCTAACATGTAGTTACTCCAGCGAGGAATCTCTTTTTGTTCGTTACCTAGAACGAAGTCGAGTTGTGATACTTCATGGCTGTTGACGAGATGCACGACATGTTTCTTTGTTGCTTCATCCATCTCGACATTCCAAGGAATGGAAACGTCTTTGACGATTCGCTCGGCAAAGGCATCTGCCTTTCCTTCGACAATGACGGAATTAAGAGTCGTATTTAAACTAAAATCGGGTGTATCCATGAGGACTAAGTGATGATATTCATGTGCCGTCGTATATGCTAAGACGTCTTGATCGTAGTTTGGATCCAGGTAGAGAATGAAAGCATCTTTATAGGCTGCTCCTGTAACACCTTTCATCGGCTGGATATCGAGAGAAGATTCAGGATTAATGGGAGCGACAATAATGGTACTTTTCTTTTTGGGAAGGATCATATGTGAAGCGATGTAGTTTTTTTGGATGATTTTTTTAATGTTGTCCTGCTGTTTCATCAAGTTCTCGATTTTATCGAGTAGCTCTTGTTCGTATACGGTTGATTGCAACATCAGAGAACCTTTTAAGTCGGCTGTCGCGAACTGCTCCTTGTCGCCGACTTTGTCGATATAGCTTAAGACATACTTCGCATAATTCTTTTTATCTACTTCAGGATCATTGTTTTTTAAGGACGCTTGTAGATATTTTTTGTACGGTTCATAGAGAAAAACAATGTTCACTTTACTGTCATCATCAATTTTTACAGATTCGGATTGTATTTTTTCACTCTTTAACATTAGTTGAGTAGTAGGCTGTGATGTCTTTTGCTCTTCTGTACAAGCGGATAAAAGCAGAACGGGAGCAGTTAAAAGTATTATCAGTGATTTTTTCAAAAGACGTTCATCCTCCTCTTTTTTATGGTGTAACAACATCTGTTGTTCAATTAATCTTCTTTCGCCGTATGATCAATGATGATCGGATCACTGTAGGACAAAATGTAAAAATCCTGTTCATGTGTTCTAATGGCAAATAAGTGTAAGTCTCCCCGTTCCGTATAAATTTCCTTCGTTTTCATATACTTTGCAGCAAAGTCACCGAACATCGATTCTTTGGACTTCACGACTGGATACGGATTTCGAAGTTTCTCGTCGATGATGCCGTGCTCTTGCAATGTCCCGAGGAAAACGGCGTACTTTTCAAAACGCATCAAAAAGTAATCGCGCGAAGGATCGTCAATCAAGAGCTTAAATGTTTCGTCAGCGCCATAAAAATAGAAATCAATCGCGTAATGGTCGTTCGCCTTTAACGACATCGTATCCAGTTCAAGATCGTAATCTTCAGTCGTCAGTAAAAAATCGAGATCAATCATCTTCAAAGAAATCACCCCTTTATGATGAACATGGACATTGAACGTTATTTTATCGAGGATTTATCGGTGAACCACTTCTGCCCATGTTCGGCGATGAAACGGTATTCCGCTCGATAATGTGTATCGTGACCGTCTGCTTTCATCTTGATGAAGGCAGCATCGCCGTCCGCAGCTCTTTGATCAATCAACAGATACAGGGCTTCGACACGCAACAATAATAGGGATCGCAGTTCGGAACGCGGTCCTTCATAACCATACGCATCAAGGAATCGACTCACCCGCTCGGAGAAGCTTGCGTCATCTTGCTCTGGTGAATAATCAAGAACGAATCCGTCAGGTGCTTGCCGTCTGCTGCTGAGCGGAACGAACGTATAGAGCGCATAGACGATATCCCACGCACGCGGACCGGGTGCCGCGAGATCAAAGTCAATCACGCCACTCAGTTTTTGATCCTCAAAAATTGTATTGTAAACGGCAAAATCGTTGTGACACATGACTTCGTGTGGACTCGGGGTATTGAGCAACGGTGCCCAGTCCGGTGAGACGTCAAAGTCGACCGTCGCGTCATGGTACTTGCGCATCAGACGCGCGACATCGTCTAGCACGTCGTCTTGCCACATGTATGCCTTTAGCGGATAATCTGCCGTTTCCCCAGGAAGATAGGTTAATATTTCTCGCCCTTGTTCGTCGATGCCGATAAAGCGGGGAACACCAGATAACTGTTTAACTTCCAAGTGGCGCAATAATCGTTGGACGTTTTTGCTGTTCTCTTTTTGTGAGCGATAGACATAGTTTCCTTTTTTATAGACAGCGGAGACATTTCCGCCAGTCAATCGTTGTTCTTCAGACATCATCGTTCCTACTTTCTTTGTTTCATTTGTGATTGCTTACCTATTGGCTCGTCATTATGAATCCGTTTAAAAGAAGCGGATTGTCTTTGCCACGAGACGGGAATCGACTATCAAAAAGCCGAAAGAAGGTCGATTCTCATGCTGGCGTTTTTCATCGTATTTAAGAATATGTACCACGTGCTACGAATCCTCTTTAAGCAACAGGAACAGCAAGCCGTCATGGGGTCCGTCGTCTTTTTACTTGCGATCGGGATGTTCTTTTATCATGGCGTCGAGTCACTTGGGTATCTCGATGCGCTCTATTTGTCGGTCATGACGTTGACGACGGTCGGGTACGGTGATCTACACCCCGTGACACCGCTCGGTAAGATTTTCTCGATGGGATATGTCTTACTTGGGATCGGCATGATCAGTGCCTTGATTGCGAACTTCAACCGTGCGTTACGTCAACATCATGGTGTCGACACACCACCAAAAAAAGAATCAAACGAGTGATTCGTGATGTGTTCGAGGAATGCTTCGACGTCTTCCGTCGAACGAAGATGAACGATTTGGTCGGCCTCATGGGGAGCTGGCGGCTCAATCCGTTGTCGTTGATAGATGTCGTGGTACGACGCATTGCTACGAATCTCCCGTCCATCACGTGTCGAATGGGTTAGTCGATCTGTAAGGGTAGTTTCAGGTAAATCGAACCAGGCGAGGATCGAGCGGAACGTCGAACGGGGAAATTGATCTAACAGTTGCTGACGTCCGGTGCGCAAGGCGTTGGCATTACATAAGATGATCGTCTCGAGGGAAGAAGCGACTGCTTGTTTAATCAACCATCCCGTCAAGTCATGTTTGACGTGATTCGGTCCTTCTGTCGGAACAAGTTCCGGATAATGATCGAGCAAAAAACGCGCCTGGAGATCCTGATCAATGACAAGGCTTGTTGGTAGCCGCTGAGCAAGCTGTCGGGCGAACGTCGTTTTCCCGGCATGAGTCGGACCGATCGTCAACAGGACGGTCCTCATGACGTCAGTTGTTCTTCCGGTAAGCGATCGGCAAGAATCTGCGCGAGCCAGTCTTCCTTCGTTCCGAAGCAGGGAGTCGTTTGGCCAATATGATAAAACGTACTCGCTAACGGTCCAGTGAAGTAGGTCGCGTCTGGCATACATAAGTAGACGGGGCGATTCGTCGCGAGCGCAATTCCAAGTTCGACATGGCTACTTTTTCCTGCCGGCAACACGAGGACAAAGACATCTGCTTGCTGCACGGCTTCGAACTCCGCAAGACCGATTTGACGAAGTGCTTGAGGATCCTCTGCCCGATCATTCATCGTCCAGTCATATGTTAAGTCGTGACCACGCAAGCGGAGTTCATCGCGGAGCCAGCGAACGGTCAACGTGTGGTCAAAGCGAGAAGCGATATAGAGTTTCATTCTCCGTACATCCTCCTTTTTTATCTCTCTGTGTCCCATCCTATCGAATTCATTCATTCAAGAAAAGGGAATTATAAGAAAAATTTGAAAAAAATGAAACTTTTTAAATGTGTCGCGTATCTAATAGGGAAGTGATTGCAAAAAAGGAGGATGCCGATGTGTTTCGAAAGTCAGGTCCAGCATTATCGGACGCTGCTTTTGAAGCAGCTTTATTCGCAGAAGAAGACTATGTGTACCGTATTTCCTTCATTTATCTGAAAGAGGAGGCGGCAGCGCTTGAGAACGTGCAAGAGGTCGCGTACCGGGCATGGCGCGCGCGAAAGAGTCTACGGGATGCTGCGTATTTTAAGACATGGTTGACGCGCATCACGATGAATTGCGCTTTCCAGCAACATCGAGCGTCGTTTCAGCCGCTCGCGATCGAATCCAGTCAAACGACGTCGTTTGAAGAGCGTCTTGTTGATCGATTGTACCTGGACGATTTACTAGAAGTCCTCGAGCCGACCGAGCGCTCGATCGTCTACTTCCGGTATGAAGAAGATTTGTCACTGCAAGAGATTGCGCAAACCTTCAATGTGCCACTGAGTACGATCAAAAGCACGTTGTACCGCGCACTCGAGAAAGTACGACGACAGAAGGGGATGAGTCTATGAATCACGATCCAAAAATCTTGATCGACGTACCGTCATCTGTCAGGCAACGGACAATTCAGGGCATCCGTAAAGCAAAACGGCGCCGGCGCTCGTTACAAGCTGTTTGCCTTGCTGCCGGTCTAACGATCATCGGCTTTAGTTCCTTGCATGAGACCGTTCCCGAACAATCGTCGCAATCGATGAGGGTCGGCATGTATTATGATGAACACTTTTACAAAGTAGCAAAAGAGATGACGAATTTAGACTGGCAACAGCTGAAAGGGAAACGACTTGGTGTCACGGATGATGTCTTGACCGATACGCAACTAGAACAGGACACATCTGATTTTGCGTCGAACCTCGATGCGTTTACCGTCTATCAAGTCAAGAATGATCCGGTATCTGAGCACGTGTTAGTCGTCGGTGAGGAAGAAGGTCGAGAACGGGTGATGATTCTGTCGCCCACACGATAAGGAGGAAGAGAAAGATGAACATCCGGTCTTGGACAGAAGACGATCTACCGCAATTGGTGGGATTGATGACGCAACTCGGTTATCCGGCAAGCGAGAACGAGTTACGCGAACGATTTTCGCGAATCACCCGTCACCCGGATTATGGATTGCTTGTACTAGAAGAAGACAGGATCCTTCTCGGTTGCGTCGGTCTTTTTCAGGCACAAGCGTTCGAGCATGATACGACCTATGTCCGAATCGTGGCGTTCGTCGTCAACGCGAAACATCGTCGGCAGGGAATTGGACGCCGTTTGATCCAAGCAGCGGAAGACTGGGCCAAAGTGAGAGGCGCAACTGCCGTCTTACTGAACAGTGGCAATCGACCGGAACGCGAAGCAGCCCATCACTTTTATCAAGCGATGGGCTACGGCGTGACGAGTACGAGTTATTCGAAATCATTGTCTTCATCGTGATTGACGGAACCCATGGAAAACGCGGAAACCTTGCTCTTCATAAAAAGAAGCAGATTGACGAGTTGCCAGTAAATCAATTCGTGTCGGATAAGTGTGCTTCAGATGATTGAGTAACTTTCGTCCGTAGCCACGCTTGCGTGCGTCGCGACTGACGAGGAGCTCACAGACGAACGTCGTCACCGAACCGTCCGTCAAAGCGCGGATATAAGCAAGGATTTTTCCGTCAGATTCAAGGACAAAAGCCGCATTCGAATTCCTCCAGGCGTTGCGCGTCCGCTCTTGATCAGCGACGAGATCCTGCCACCCTTCTAATGCGTTCAATCGATGAATCTGCTCAAAATCGTCAAGTTGGAAACGACGGATCTTTTCAGTCATGGCTGGTTCTCCTTTCGTATCAGGTCTTGGAGTGGAGCAGGTAACTGGCGCCAGTCCGAAAATTGCGTATCGGTCAACGGAACATCGCCTGTGCGCTTCCATATCGCCTGCATGCCGAAGGCGCGTGCCGGTAAGATGTCGTGGTCGTAATGGTCGCCGACATAAAGGACTTCGTCCGGGCGAACACCTAAACGGTCCGTTAGGCGCAAGAAAAATGCCGGATTCGGTTTACGGACGCCTTCTTGTTCCGAGATCCCGATCTGTGTAAAGGAGGGAGACAGTCCGATCGCGTCACAGACGGCACGTTGGAACGTCGTCCGACCGTTCGACAGTAAACCGATGGGTAGCTCGGACGATAATTGCGCAAAAAAGTCGTCGACTCCCGGAAAGCTCCTTGCGAAGATCGGGTAACGCGTCACGTAGTCCTGTAGCAGTATTTCAACAGAAAGCGACAACTGGAAGTGAGTAATCATTTCGGCATAGACGACGTCCTTCCAGACCCGCCCGCCTTGATCAAGCAATAAGAACGTCGCGATGTAGTCGGTGATCGGAACATGCGACACTTCACGAAAACGTTGATGCTGATCCCGAAGGAAATGTGGGAGAGAACCGGACCGGTCATGTAACGTCTCGTCTAAATCAAACAATAAAGCACGAATCAAGGTAAACACCATCTTTCAAAGTATAGAGGAGTGATTATAATGGAACGATGTATTCAAGTACTGGGAAAACAAGTGACGTATTATGATGACGGTTCGACAGGTCGACCGTTGTTACTATTGCCATCCCTCGGTGGGACATACCAGGACTGGTCAGACATTTTGACGAAACTAACGCCGGACTACCGGGTCGTCAGCTTCCATCCGCATGAGTGGTCGGAAGATTATATGAACGGGACGACCGGCATCTTACGGCAAATCGAACAGTTCCTGAACGCGACGAATATTACGACTCCGGTCACGCTCGTCGGACATTCTTACGGTGGACTCGTCGCGCAAGCTTTCGCCTTACAATATCCGGAACGTGTAGCTGGACTCGTCCTCGTGGATGCGACATCCGTTGACTTAGCAGAACTCGATCAGCTCGATACACCGACACTCGATCAAGAAGGGGATGACGCAGTCTGGATCGACCGGTTCGAAGAACTATCAAAAGCAACTGATTTACGTGACCGTTTCCCGGACGGGGATGACCGTACGGATTGGAACCCAGCATATTACCGGTCGATGCATGCGATCATCACACAGTGGAAAGCTGATGCGAAAGATCTTCAACCACTCATGCGCGATCTCGGTGTCCCGTTAACGGTTCTTGGACGGGACAAAGCGCAGTCGATCGAGACGATGATGGCTGCTGGTTTTCCGAAAGATGAACTGGAACGGATGGAAGAAAAATGGCAGGAATTGATTCGACGACAGGCGAATCTATCTTATCAGGCGAACGTGACGTTCGTTCCGGGAACGTCGCACATGATGCATCATGATCGTCCGGACGTCATTGCAGAAGCCATATTGACACTACATCAACCGAAGGAGTTTACTGTATGACACGCATGTACGTATTACATGGATTAATGGGAACGGCAACGACACACTTTGCACCACAGCTATCTGCTTTAGCGGATGAGTTTACATTTATTCCGCCTGGTCACGGAATGACGACGGAGCCAGCAACGGAGGATTACTTATCACAAGCAACACGTGCCATCCGTTCACGGATGGCACAGGAAGGTCCAGGGTGGATTCTCGGCTTGTCGCTTGGGGCGACGCTTGCGATGCAATTGGCACTCGAGCCACCTGACGAACTCGAAGGTGTTATCGTGACGGGTTATTCACCGTTCATTCCGGAAGCGATGGAACCGTTGATGCACGAGCAACGGGACTATTTTCTTAACATCGACCAGCATGCACCGGATATTGCGCTTCAGTTCGAAAAACTGCATGGTCCGACTTGGAAAACGACGGCACGAGCAGTCTTCGATTTGATGACGTTCCGTTTCCCAACAATGACGGAAACGATGTTGCAGTCGATCACGCTTCCAGTCGTCATCCTAAACGGGACGAATGAGGACTACGAAGTCGACGCAACCGCGTTCGTTGCGGCACACGTGCCGAACGTCATCGTCTTACCGGTCGAGGGAGCCGGGCATACAGCGAATCTCGATCAACCGGAACGCTTCAACGCCTTACTGCTTCAGGCGCACCAATCGATGCTGACGACTTAAGCGTTCGTTCACCTTCTCTTGATACATCTGCTCATCTGCCTCATGCAGGACGTCGTCGACACGGCGTCCTGTTGTCGTATGAACAGCGCCGATTGCAAGTTCAATCTCGTGCGTCGCGAACGTCGAGCGGACGTGTTCGACGAACGCTTCAAACGTCTCAATCGATGGACTACTGTCGATCAAGACGAATTCATCACCACCGATTCGGTAGCCATGATCTGTCAAGCGGCGGATGCAGAGTCCTGTTTGTTCAAGCAAGGCATCACCGACCGCATGACCGAACCGGTCGTTGAGCTCTTTTAGTTCATTCAAGTCAAGCAGAATCAACCCATACGTCTTCTCTTGATCGAGCTTGCGGACAGCCTCGTTGAAGGCGTGTCGATTACCGAGCCGCGTTAAGGAATCAATCCGGTATTGATCGAGCAATGCCTGTTGTGATTTCAACTGCTCGTCAATGTTGCGGATCACACCTTGAATGGCAACGATCTGTCCATTTTCGCGAATCGGCGTCGCATATTCTTCGAACCAGACATACGTTTCGTCATTCGTCCGCCAGCGTTGCCGAAACGGCTGCTCGTAGTCACAATCGCCCGAAATCTTCGACATCAAGACTTCGACGTCTTCCGGATGAATGCGTGCGAAACACTCGTCTGGATCCATGTAGCTGGCTGCTGCCACGCCTTTCCCCATATGGTCATCGAGGGAAGGACTGATATAACGAAACCGATATTCCGGCTGCACTTCGAACACGTAGAAGATATCTTTACACAATGCGATCGTATCCGGCTGTTGCTGGCGGAATAACCGGAAACTGATCAACATTAGAAGACCACCTACAATCAATCCCAATACAAATATGACGTCCACCTCCTCTACTCATCGACCATCATATCATAATTGGGTTTTATTCCCTATAATTTACAAAAAACACGCTACTCCAATCGTAGCTTGTTTTTTGATTAGTCTAGCTCAATGAAGACACGAAATCCTCGGCTTGCATAATAGGAATCCGCCCCGTTGTGATAGATGAACGTTGTCTCATAACGACGGTCTCCGAACAAGGCGCCGCCTTTATGACGAATTGCGTCCGGTGTCGCAAGCCAACTGGAGGTTTTTTCGTCAAACGAAAACTGCGTCTGCAATTCTTGATACTGCTCTGGTGTTAAGAGGTGCACCTCTAGCTTCTCAATCATCGACTCGACACTTGCTGCCGGCGTATTTTTCTTTCGACCGAGTCGAGCGGACTCATCCAAACAGACACTTCGGCGACCTGAGGGACTTTCTTTGGCAGTGTCGATGATGACGAATCTTCCTTCCATTTTTAAGACGTTCGGCTTGCCGCCCGTCTCTTCCATCCAAGCAAGTGCTGCTCGTTTCGATGACGTCAGACGTGATTCGACCTCGTCATACGAAGGACCATCGTGCAGGTCAGAAGTAGCTTCAAAGCGGTCACGAAACATCGTTAATGGTTCCTCCATCGGTAAAACCTCACTTTCCTAGTTCCTTTTTTCCATTATTCAATGAATTCGCTTCCAATGCAATCGTACAGAGACTGAATAAGTCAATCTGAAGACAATTGACAAATGAAATCGGACTGCCTACACTAATTGTACATATCCGGTTTCTGTCGCGATCGCGCGCACAGGAATGACATTTAGGAGAGGAGCCAACCGTATGCGCTGGATCAGTTATGCGGCTGTCGTGACGATTCTTTCGTTCTTAGCGTTCACGGCGTATTCGTTCTTGACGACGATCGATTTTGAAATCGTCTATCAGTTCGGAACGTTTGCGATGACGTTATCCTATTTTATCTTTGGTTTACCGATGTTATGGATTGTTCGCCACTATCCGTTAACTCTTCGTCTACTCATTTACGTGACGACGAGTGCCGTCGTCTTGTTTCTATTCATCGGTCTATATGAAGCGTGGCACGAAGCTTCGCTATCTCCCTTACCACCGATCGGCAGCATGATTCAGTTCACGGCTCTTGCCTGTCTGTTGTTCGTTTTACCGTACGAGATCATCTATCGCAAAAATTTCGTTTCCATTCAACCACGTGTTTCTTGACAGTATTCTTGTTCCTCAAGAATACTGTTTTTTATTTCCTTTCATTTTGAAGGAATTCCCAATAAATTCTTGAATAGTACGTTATCACGAATAAATGGAGGGTTACATATGGAAGGCACATTTCAATGTAAACAGATGGGGAAATCATTTTCAGGAGACGGTGTCGAGACACATGCGTTACAAGATATCGACGTGACACTCGAAGCGGGTGATTTTATCTCGATTATCGGACCATCTGGTTCTGGAAAGTCGACGTTACTCAGTCTAATCGGAACGCTCGATCGTCCGACGAGCGGAGAGTTGCACTATGACGGGAAACCGATCAACAAATTAAACAGCAAAGAATTATCCGACTTCCGGTTCGAAAACATCGGCTTCATCTTCCAGCAGTTTCATTTGATTCCGACGCTGACGGCGCTTGAGAATGTCATGGCACCACTGTTCGGTCGAAAAGTACCATACGATAAAAAAGAACGCGCTGAGCAGTTACTCGCGCAAGTGGGTCTCGCCGATAAAACGGGCAGTTTGCCGTCGCAACTCTCTGGTGGACAACAACAACGGGTTGCTGTTGCCCGCGCACTTGTCCATGAACCGAAATGGTTACTTGCCGATGAGCCGACAGGGAACCTCGATACGGATACGGGGGAAATCATCTTCAATCTCTTACGGTCGTTGAACGAAGAGAAGGGCTGCGGCGTCTTGTTCGTCACCCACGATCCGGCACTTGCGGAACGAGCGAACCGGACGATTGAGATGCGAGATGGCGTCATCATCGAAGATCGTCTCGTTCGTGTCTGAGCCTCGTTTTTGAACTCCTTTCCATCACCCTTTACACTAATAGGGTAGAGGAGGAATGTGTGATGCGACTTGGAATACTCGATCAAGTACCGTTACATGAAGGCGATACGGTCGAAGCGACGATGGAAGCGACGGAACGACTCGTCTCAGAAGCCGAGCGACTCGGTTATGAACGGTACTGGTTCGCAGAACATCATAATACGAACGGGTTGCTCAGTGTGGCACCGGAACTGTTCATCGCCCGAATGGGTGCGCAGACCAAGACAATCAAGCTTGGATCAGGAGGGATACTGTTACCGCAATATCATCCGCTGAAAGTCGCCGAGAGTTTTGCGACACTTGATGCGTTTTATCCGGGACGGATTGAACTTGGGATCGGCAACTCGCCAGGTGGAAGTGAGCGGACACGACTTGCCTTGACGGATGGAGAAGAAAACCGAGCGGCTGAGTTTAGTCGACTTGTCAATGAAACGGCGGGCTTCTTGACAGACAGTCTATCGAATCGACACCCGTACCGGATCGTCAAGACGACACCGCGTGACCGACAACCGTCGCCAATCTCGATCCTAGGTCTGTCGCCACGTAGTGCGCGGATTGCAGCCGAACAAGACCGTGGTCTCGTGTTTGGTCACTTCATTAATCCGGATCGTTGGGAAGAGACGCTTTCGACATATCGCGAAGCAGGCGGGAAGAACGTCATCGTCTGTGTCTTCGTCATCTGTGCCCCGACACAAGAAGAAGCAGAGCGTCTCGCTCGGACACAAGATGCCTGGATTCAAGGCGTCCGACTCGGGAATTCAATCGTTCCGTCGTTTACGACGACAGAAGCAAAGGTCTGGAATGATGTGCAAACGGAGCGGATTCGCAAAGATCGCCGGCGAGCAATTATTGGGACACAAGACGTCGTTGTGCGAGAACTTGAGGCATTAGCAACCCGATATCAAACGGATCAATTTTTACTGATCAATAATGCCTTTGATCAAGAAAAACGATTGCAGTCGTACCAGCTCATCGCGGAACAACTACTCTAAACACAACAGGACCCCTCATTAGCCAAACGGCTAACAAGGGGTCCTGTCTACAAATCTAGATTCAATTAACGTTGAGCGGTTGGACGGATCAAAATCTCGTTAATCGCGACATCCTCTGGCTCGTTAACGGCATAAGCGATGGCACGCGCAATCGCACTCGCATCGATGGCTTTTAAGTCACCGATTCCTTGTTTGATCTCTTCATCCGAGATATGGTCCTTCAGTTCTGTATCGACCGCTCCCGGTGAGATGATTGTTGCGCGGATATGATTGTCGACCGATTCTTCCTTGCGGAGACCTTCCGTGATCGCACGAACGGCGAATTTCGTACCGCTATAGACGGCGCTTGACGGCATGACTTCATGACCTGCGACGGACGAGATATTGATGACGTGTCCGCTTTTTTGCTCACGCATATACGGCAAGACTGCGCCAATCCCGTGAAGGACACCCTTGATGTTGACGTCGACCATCGTGTTCCATTCGTCTTGCTGATTCTTATGGAGGTGTGATAGTGGCATCAATCCAGCATTGTTGATAATGACATCAACAGAACCGAACTTGTCTTTCGCAAGTTTAGCGAGTGCATCGACTTGCTCGCGATCAGTGACATCCGTCACTTGATAAACGGCTTGACCACCTTCTGCTTCAACGGCTTTGACGAGCTCTTGCAAACGATCTTCCCGGCGTGCGGCAAGAACAAGTTTTGCACCTTGTTTTGCGAGTTCCTTTGCCGTTGCTTCACCAATCCCGCTTGATGCTCCTGTGATGATGACGACTTTATCTTGAATCATCTGAACTCCTCCTTCTGAATATCGTACTCCTTGAGAGGTATTTCCGCTTTTGTTGTTTTAAAAACATGTTGTAGGAGGTTTGCCTATGAAACGTTATTTATTTATCGGATTGATAGTGATTGCAATCGGATGGTTTTTGTCGCTCGATCCATTTCGGCATCAACCACCAGAACCTAACGCGACCATCGAAGATCGTGAGGTGAAGGTGTATACAGGTACTTATAGTTGGTCAGGGATGTTTCGCGGAGAAACAGCCGATGCGAAGTCGGAGGCCGTCGATTTAGTAAAAGGTGATCCGAGTACGCCAGCAAATCCTGAAGATCAATTGACGATTCGTTTTAAAGAGGGACCAGCTTCGAAGTCTGTCACGATCGTCTTATGGTCGGTCGAAGATAATAAAAAAATTAAATCATATAAGAAGACCGGGCAGATTACTGTCCCCTCGACTCCCGGAAAGTATGTCTATCAGATTACAGCCGATTGGAAAGAAGGTGATGGCGATTTCGCCTTTCCGATTGAGGTGAATGAAAGGTAAGATAAAAACATATTGACAGGATATATGTTTAATGATAAATAAATGGATCGCTGACCTCTTATTTAGTTGAAAGAGGTCTTTTTTCATGAAATACAGTAAATAATCCACTTGATTAACGGTTTTTAGTCTGAATAATCAGAATAAATAAACATTTTAATAGAAGTGTATTTAAATGTTTCGGGTTCGAATGAACGGGAATAAACACATCATACACATAATAGTTCATGTGTTGAATCACCTAGGTGAAAGAAATTAACAATCGTAAAGGAGAGGTGCAGATGAATGGGTTCAATCGATTCTTACTCGTCATCATAGGCATACTCGGACTCGTCAGTGTCGGGCTGCTTGTGCTCGGTGTGTATGATGTTCCACGCCTCAGTTCATTGATTGAGCAGTGGCAGGATCAGCAATGGTATAGCTATACCGTTCTATCCATTGGAGGATTTTTAGCATTCGTATTCGTCATTCTATTATTCACTGGATTATTCAGCCGCTCGAAAGGTCAACGTCTGTTGATCCAAACGGGTGATGGAACGATCACGATTTCGAAGGAAACGATCGAACGGACGGCGTTAGAGTCGATTCGTGGGATTGGTGGCGTACGGACACCGCGTGTCCATGCCGATATCCATTCGAAAAAAGAGACGGTCGCCTTGAAAGTCGACTGCTCGGTCTTCGGACAAGAAGGATTACCAACGATTGCGAAGGATATTCAAGAACGTGCTAAACAATCCGTCGAATCCTTACTTGAGTTGCCGGTAACGAGTACGAAAGTCACGATCAGTGACACGAAAACGAAAACATCGGAACGTGTCGTCTAAAGGAGGAGAGGGAACATGAAGACAAGAGAAGCACTCTATCCGTATCGGTTTCGACTGATCGGAGGACTTGCCGGTCTGATCCTCGCCGTCTTATTCTTGACGATCGGCTTCGGTCCGACAATCCTTATCGTAGCCTTCGCGGCGATCGGATTCTTGATTGGAAAATGGCGCGATGGTGCGCTCGATATTGAAGGGTGGATTCAGTTCTTTCAACGGGACTGATTCATATATAACTTACTAAACATTCAAAAGGAGAGATTTCAAATGGCAAACGAAGTAAACACAACAACTCAAAACGAAGTGGTACGCGAAAATAAATTGACGTTCGAAGATCAAGTCATCAAAAAAATCGCTGGGATTGCGTCAAACGAAGTGACAGGTATCTTGTCAATGAGTGGTGGATTCATGAGTGGATTGACGGATCGTCTCCGGAGCACGGAAGACATTACAAAAGGAATCGGCGCTGAAGTCGGCGAACGCCAAGTCGCACTCGATTTAAAAGTCATCGTTGAATACGGTAAAAACATTCCGTCGATCTTCCAAGAGACGGTCGCTAAAATCAAAAAATCAATCAGCGACATGACAGGTCTTGAAGTCGTCGAAGTCAATATGCACGTCGAGGACGTCATGACACGTGCTGAATTTGAAGCAAAAAATAAATCAAACAATGAACAAGAAGAAAAGAACCGCGAATTGCAATAAGCAAGTCAAAAGATCCGACAAACTCGTCGGGTCTTTTTTCATGGAATCGACACGACGTTTGATGTATTTGATGATGAGAACGGGAATAGTTTAAAATCACGAAAGACGAAAGGATGATGCACGATGCGACTAACAGGAAAAACGATCATCGTCACTGGTGCCGGCTCAGGAATGGGGGAAGCAATGGCCAAATTGTTTGCACAAGAAGGTGCGCGAAGCGTCGCAGCGGACATTCGGTTGGAAACCGTCGAACGGGTTGTTTCTGACATCAAGGCAGCAGGTGGAGAAGCGATAGCTGTTGTAAGTGATATCGCTAATCCTAGCGCGGCAAGAGAACTAATCAAACAAATAATCGATGCGTATGGAAAATTGGACGTTCTCGTTAACAATGCCGGTATCATGGACGGAATGGAGGGAGTGGAAGACATCTCGGATGAGCGCTGGGATCACGTCTTCGCCGTCAATACGACAGGAACGATGCGTCTGATGCGTGAGGCAGTCAAGCATTTCAAGAAAGTAAAAGGTGGCGTCATTTTGAATAACATCTCGATCGGTGGTCTGAACGGTGCTCGAGCAGGTGCAGCCTATACGGCTTCCAAACATGCCGTCATCGGTCTGACGAAAAATACTGCCTTCTTTTATGCTGGAGAGGGGATTCGGTGTAACGGGATCGCACCCGGAGCCGTCGAGACGAACATTGGGCAATCGATGACGAATCTGAATGAATTCGGGATGGGACGAGCAATGCTTGGTATGGGTCTGAATCCACGCACCGGTCAGCCGGATGAGATCGCGAAATTGGCATTGTTCCTCGTGTCTGACGAGGCGAGTTTCATTAACGGGGCAATCGTCGTTGCGGACGGCGGATGGAGCGCGTATTAAAATTCATATCTTATTTACTGGATTACAGTTTAAAATGGCAGGAACTTGTCGATATAAGGGATAATATGACAATAGGCGCATTATGACCTTGAGTTTGAATCCAGGGAGGAATCGGCATGTCGATGCAGGAACAGGCAGCACACGTCACCGACACACAAGTCATTCGAGCAATCGAACAAAATCTAGCAATCATCCGCTTTGACGATCGACGGAAAGTTGCATATGTCAACGAGTTGTTTGCCCGGACGATGGGGTATGAAGTGGAAGAGCTAATCGGTAAATACCACCGTGATCTTTGTTTTCCAGCGTACGTCAATAGTCCGGATTACGAGTTGTTTTGGCGCAAGTTGATGCAAGGCATCACCTATCAGGACAAGATTGAACGCCGGGCTGCCGATGGGCAACAAAAATGGCTCGAAGCGACGTATATGCCGATCTACTCGGATGACGGACGCCGGGTCGTCGGTGTCTCAAAAATTGCATCGGACATTACGATTCGCCAACAGGACGTCTTACGAATGGCAGCTGAACTCAACGAGACGTCCGCGTTCTTGACGGTCAAATCGGAGAGTGGTCGTCAGGATGGGCTGAACGTGCTGGCGACCGTTCAACAAGTCGAAGCGGAGTCCGTCGAGAACTTGTCGAGCCTTGTTGCCTTACGAAAAGATGCGAACTCGATCACCGACATCGTCAAGACGATCCGTGATATCGCCGCGCAGACGAATCTGCTCGCCTTGAATGCGGCAATCGAGGCGGCACGTGCTGGTGAACATGGTCGCGGGTTCGATGTCGTCGCGACCGAAGTCCGAAACCTGTCGAACAAAGTGTCGCATTCAATCGGAGAAATCAAGAACAACATTGAAGGGATCGTTGAACGGATTGAAGACGTTTCGCACAGCATCGAGCGGATTTCGTCTAAGGTCAAGGACAGTACGGGGCAACTCGAACATACGGTCAGTGAGTTCGATCAATTGGCTGATTCAGCGAAACAACTCGAGCGTCAGGCAAAACAATTCGTCGATGTCTTATAACGCATCCACCTATACCGGATCGTACGAGCAGGTTGCTCGATGACGATTCGGTATTTTTTTGATGACTTCATCAATATAGAGAAATAGAAAAGACGCTTGTTAAATCGGAATCATTACGATATGATGTAAAACGTAATTATTCCGAATTAAAGGTGGAGAACAATGTCTACATATAAAACAGCGAGCCTCATCGGTAGTGTCTTCCTCGGATTGACACTTGCCGGTTGTGCCTCCTCTGATACGCCACAAGAGCAAAACCATTTGACGTTCGTCTATAACTTCGCGACACAATCACTCGATCCGCATCGGGACAGCAGTTATGTTCCGCTTCGCGCGGGGGTAACGGAGACGCTCGTCCGTCTTGATGACGAACGATTGACAGTCGAACCGTGGCTTGCGAAGAAATGGTCCTATGAAGGAAAGCGAACGTGGCGGATCGTCTTACAGAAAGACGTGACGTTCCATAACGGGAAACGACTTGATGCTGCGGCCGTCAAATCGTCTCTCGAACGCTCGATCGACGAAAATCCAGGTGTCAAAAATGCTTTGAACATCGAGACGATCAAAACGGATGGACCAGATGTGCTCATCCAAACGAAGACGACGTATCCGGAGTTCATCTCGGAACTCGTCAATCCAAACACAGCAATCATCGACACGAAGGCGAGCGGGGTGACGAAGGAACCGATGGGAACTGGCCCGTTCCAAGTCGAGCGGTTCGCTCCGGGAACAAAAGTCGAGTTAAAACGTTTTACATCCTATTGGCAAGAACAAGCGAAACTTGATTCCGTTGATTTTGTCTTCAACGAAGACGCTGGCGCACGGACGAACGCTTTGCGTGCCGGACAGGCAGACATCGTCTATCGTCCGGAAATCGAGAGTGTCAAGCAATTGAAGTCTGAAGGGTTGACAGTCCAAGCGACGGATACGTTCCGTGTCCATCAATTGACGATGAATGTCGCGAACGGTCCGATGCAATCTCTTGAAGTCCGACAGGCAATGGATGCTTTGATCAATCGAAAGCAACTCGTCGATCACGTCCTCCAAGGATATGCGGTGCCAGCGCGTGGTCCATTCCTCTCGTCATTCCCATTTGCTCCGGACTACCCGCAACAAGTGCAGAAGACGCCTGAGGAATGGCTCAAACAAGCCGGTTATACAAAACAAAACGGACGGATGCAAAAGGACGGTCGTCCTTTAAAACTGACTTTATTGACGTATGCGGCTCGACCAGACCTGCCGTTGATTGCCCAAGTCATTCAAGATGACGCGAAAAAGATTGGTGTGACAATCACGATTAAACAGATCGATGTCCCAGAAGAATACATGGCGAGTAACCGGGACTGGGATATCGCGACGTACAGCAATCTGACAGCTCCGCGTGGGGATGCTGGTTATTATTTAAACGCGACCTATCATCCGAACGGGGGACTGAACTTCAGTCGTGTCGCGGATCCGAAGTTGACGAAACAGATCGAGACGTTGAACCGGACGTTAAAGGTCGAGGATCGATCGATTCTGGCTGAAGAGATTGCCCGTTACGTTGATGAACGCCGCTATAATAGTTTTCTCCTCCATCCATCGACTCTCGTTGCCTACGACGGCAAACGCGTTAAAGGATGGAAAACAGAAAAAAGTGAGTACTATATGATCACGAATACGCTGCAGGTGAACGATTGATGCGTTCCATCGTCAAACGACTGCTGTCGCTGAGTCTATTCACTTTACTCATCACGTTCAGTTGTTTTGTCTTGCTGCGGTTACTGCCGGGTGATCCGGTCTTGACGTTATTGAATATCGATGAATTATCAGCGACGCCCGAACAAATCGAGGCCGCGCGCCGTGAATTAGGATACGATCAGCCGTTGCTCGTTCAATACATTCGTTGGCTGCAAGACATACTCACCTTGCGTCTCGGAAACTCGTTGCAAACGGGGCGACCGGTCATCGAGATGTTGTTAGAGAGTTATCTTGTGACGGCGGAGCTGGCACTTGGTGGTCTTACGATCGCCTTATTGATCGCCTTACCCCTTGGAATCGGTAGCGCCTTGACGACGCGCCGAAGTATCGTTCGTCTTGCGCACCTTGTCAGCATGAGTGGAGCGGCCGTGCCTGGTTTTTGGATCGGTCTGTTGCTCGTCGACCTGTTTGCCGTCCGTCTCGGATGGTTACCTGTAATGGGAAGGGAGGGGATGACGTCACTCGTCCTCCCGGCTCTATCACTCGGCTTTCCACTTGCGAGCGTCTATATTCCATTGATTCGACTGAATCTACGCCGTGAACTGAGCCAACCGTACATCGAGTTGGCACGGATGCGTGGCATATCCGAGCGGACGATCCTTTGGCGTTATGCGTTACGCGGCAGTTTGCCGCCGGTTCTGTCCGTTTTCGGTCTGACGCTCGGCAGTCTTGCCGGAGGTGTCGTCGTCCTCGAAGTCCTGTTCGCGTATCCAGGTGTCGGAAAGTTAATGGTCGATGCGATTTTGCAACGTGATTACCCACTGATTCAAGGGTACATCTTGCTGACGACAGGCATCATTCTTGTCTTGCATCAAGGTATCCGGTCGTTAAACCGGGCGTTACGACCAGATTGGCAGAAGGGAATACACACATGAAAAAAACATGGCTCATTTTCGGAGGATGTCTCCTACTATTTATTTCATATACCGTATATGTTAATCCATTTGATACAAACGTAGCAAAGAGACTTGAGCCTGCTTCATTCGAACATTGGCTCGGAACAGACGGTTTAGGACGAGATTTCACAGCTCGTCTTTTTTTAGCTGGTTTGATATCCTTAGGTTTCAGCCTGCTTACGGTGTTGCTCACGGCATGCGTCGGTACCTGCCTTGGCTGTCTAGCCGGTTTTTATGATGGACGTCTCAAGCGGGTGATTCATCGATTAGAAGATGGTCTCGTGATTTTCCCGGACACTGTTCTAGCACTCGTCATCGCCGGACTATTGGGTGCCAGTCCTCGAAGTTTAATCTTTGCGATTCTGCTCATTAAATGGATTTCCTACGCGCGATTAAGTGAAACACTCGTGACCGAGACGATGCAAAAGCCATACGTCAGCATGGCACGCATCAATGGGTTAACAGACAGGATGATCTTACGACGCCACATCCTTCCGCCTATCATCCGGCAAGTCGTCGTCTTAATGAGTTTGGATGTCGGCAAAGTCATCTTATTCTTATCAGCGTTCTCTTATATTGGACTTGGTGTCCAAGCACCACTGCCAGAGTGGGGAGCGATGTTGAATGAAGGACGTCCCTATTTCAGTTCCGCACCCCGGCTCATGCTTTTGCCAGGTGCGTGCATCGTCTTGACCGTCGTTATGACGATGGGATGGACACGGTGGATGAAGAAAAAAGGAGGACAAGTAAATGATTCAGATTCGGAACTTACACGTTCGGGCGAAGCACGTCCTTCTGCATGACATGAATCTATCGTTACCAGCTCATCGATTCATCTGTCTCGTCGGAGCGAGCGGGAGCGGTAAGACGCTCTTGCTTAAACGATTACTGGATCGATTGCCGGACGGGATGTCGTCGAGCGGAGAAGTCATCTCGGACGAACCTCTTCGGCGTGGTCTCGATATTGGTTACATACCACAGCAGTATACCGATGCGTTTCTTCCGTTTTTGACGATGCGTCAGATGTTAAGGGATACATATCGAGCACATGGACGAAAGATGGATCATCCTTACATCGATGACGTCTTGCGAACGCTTGAGTTGGACCCGACCTGGTTGGACCGATATCCAGGAGAGTTGAGCGGTGGGCAATTGCAACGGTTCGCGATCCTGTTTGCCGTCACCTTAAAACCACGATTGATTTTAGCGGATGAACTAACGACGGCGCTCGATCCTGTGTTGACACGTCGTTTACTCGACTGGTTGACCGAATACCAACACCAGTACGGGGCAACGATTTTGTTCGTCACCCACGAATTAGGACCTGCCTTACATTATGGAGAGCAACTCGTCTTAATGCAGGATGGACGAATCGTCGAGACGGGAACACCACAGATGATCGAGCAAAGTCGTCATCCGTTCACGATGAGCTTGATGCAAGCGCATCGTACATCACTGGAAGAAAGGAAGAGTTCATGTCACCAGTCTTATCCGTAACAGATCTTACTTATCAGATAAAGAGTCAGTCTATCTTGTCGAATATCTCATTTCACGTGACGAAAAAGGCGTCAATTGGCATCATCGGGGAGAGTGGGGGTGGCAAGACGACACTCGGACGATTGATTCTCGGTCTGCTCAAACCCACGCATGGTTTGATTTCCTTACATGAAAAGGCATTTCCGAGTGGGCACCGAAACGAGCGACGAGCTATTCAAGCCGTCTTTCAACATCCTCTCGCTTCCTTTAATCCAGAATGGACGGTGCGGGAATCGATTCTTGAACCGTTTCGTCGGCATCGTCCGATCTTGCGGCATTTCCCAGCGACGTCAGAAGAAAATCTCATTACAGCCCTCGCACTTGCTGTCGGGGTCGAGGAGCAGTTATTCGATCGAGTGCCCCATCAATTGAGTGGGGGACAAATTCAGCGTGCCGCGATCGCCCGCGCGATTTCGATCGAACCCGACATTATCGTGATGGATGAACCGACAACGGGACTTGATGTCGTCTCTCGGGCGCAGATCATCGAGCTACTGGAACGCTTGCAGCAGACACTCGGTGTCAGTCTTGTATTGATCTCGCACGATATTGATTTCATCCGGCGCCTCTGTTCGGAAATACTCGTCTTACGTGACGGTCGCGCTGTTGATTTGATTGATCGATTGGAATTAGGTGGTGCGTATACCCAACGGTTCGTCGAGGCCGGAACATGGTGAACGCACAACCGACTCACAAAACGTACTGGTTACTCGCTTATCCGCTGATTCTCTCAAGTATTGCGACACCCTTGCTTGGTGTGACCGATACCGTCGTCATCGGTCAATCTGGTGATCCGCGGGCGATCGGTGGCATCGCTGTCGGAGCCGTTTTCTTCAATACGATTTACTGGTTGTTCGGTTTCTTGAAAGTGAGTACGACAGGATTCAGCGCCCAAGCAAGTGGAGCGAATGATGGGCACGCCTTACGGACGTCACTTTACCGACCGTTGTTTTTAGCAGCCTGTATCGGTCTGCTCATCCTGTTGTTTCGACAGCCGCTCGAGCAAATCGGACTGTACTTACTTGCACCACCCGTTGACTTGCTTGATGCGGTCAAAACGTATATCTCATACCGGATGATCGGCGCACCGTTCGTGTTGATGGGCTATGCGTTACTCGGCTGGTTGATTGGTACCGGTCAGGTCAAGCACGCCTTGTTCGTACAATTGTTCAGTACAGGAGTCAATGTCGTTCTCGATATCGGATTCGTCTACGGATTGAATGCCGGTGTTGCTGGAATTGCGGTTGCGACCGTCATCGCGGAGATCAGCATCGTCGTCTGTGCTCTGTACCTGATCCGTGGTCATTTATCGATGACGCATGATGAATGGCGTGCCTTGACGGCATGGCAAGCGTACCGTCAATTCTTTCAAGTCAATCGTGACTTGTTCATTCGCACGATTTTCCTTCTACTCGTCACCGGCTGGTTCACACGTGCTGGTGGACAATTCGGACCGGATATCCTCGCAGCCAACGCGATTCTGCTACAAATCCAGTATCTGATTTCTTACTGGTTCGGTGGACTCGGTCATGCGTCAACGGTTCTCGTCGGTCGGGCGAGAGGGCATCAAGATCAGGCAGGATACCGGACGAGTGTCCGTTTGGCACGGACGTTTGGATTCTACTCGGTCGTCTTCTGGTCACTGGTGCTCCTCTTCCTTGAGACACCGCTCCTTCAGTTGTTCACTTCAGAAGAGGCAATCCTAAATGCGGCGGACGATTATTACTTCTGGATCATCATCCTACCGCTCCTTGCCGGTTGGGCGATGATCTACGAAGGCATCTTTGCCGGGCGGGTTGAAGCAACACCGGTCCGGAACTCAATGATTCAAGCAGGAATTGGTTTTGCGGTCGTCCTCCTGTTGACACCGACTTTTGGAAATCAGGGCGTCTGGGCAGCGTTTTTGACCTTCTTCTTGATTCGCTCCTTATCGTTGATTCTCGTAGAAGCAAGACGATGAAAAACCCGCTGTTTCCCTCGCGCGCAAAGGGAACAGCGGGTTATTTGTCGTCGATCGCTAAAGGACGGACGAAGAGGGCGTTCAAGTGATGGACGAGGACATGACGCAGGCGTTCTTTTGGTAATCGTTCCGGTCGAAACAGAGCATGAAAGGCTAACCCGTCAACGAGTGCTGCGAGCCGTTCACTCTCAAGCGCAATGTCTAAGCCCGCGCGGAGTGTACCGTCCGGAATCTGTGTCAACAGTACTTGAACCATATGGTAGATATCGTCCGGATTTTCCGTCGCTTGCGATGAATACGCGGACATCATGAATTGAAACCAGACCTGCATCTCGAGCTGATGCTCGGGTGCATAAGGTAAGACCTCAAGTAAGACGTCACATAACGTTTCTTCCGGGGTTCCTCCTTTCTCGAAAATGGTTGTGATGCGTGCTTGGACCCGTTCTTGGACGAGGTCCATCGAGAAGCGGAGCAACTCGTCCTGGGTCGTGAAGTAATATCGCAAGGCACCCAGTGAGAGTCCCGCTTCCTTGGCGATCGTCCGGACACTGGCTTGTTCAATACCGACTTGAGAAATCGTGCGCCACGTCGCTTCGGCGATGAGGCGTTTGCGTTCTTCGTGATTGACTTGTTTTGGCATGTCTCAAGTATATCATCTTTTTTAGCACGAATGTATTAAAAAGACTAGTCAAGCACTGAAAGAGGTGTTATCTTTATGATACAGTCGTATTAAAAAAGGAGAGGATTGATATGCAACTCGTCGCGTGGGCAATCGTCGGTTGTGAGATTCTATTTTGGGTATTCATTGTCGCCGGACTGATCGTGCGTTATGGATTCAGACGAGAGAAGCTTGGTTTTCGATTGATGGCGATGTCACCGGTGATTGATATCGTCTTACTGGTCTTAACGGTGTTTGACTTAAGTCGCGGCAATACAGCAACGCTCGCGCACGGTCTCGCTGCGATCTATATCGGCGTCTCAATTGCATTTGGGAAACAAATGATTGCCTGGGCGGATGGAGTCTACCGCCGTTTTGTCCTAAAAGAGAACGTAGCAAAAGAACGGATATCGCGTGCGCGACGGGAACGCAACGGTTTCTATCGACACATCCTGGCCTTTTTGATTGGTGGTACGTTACTCGGTGCCATGATTCTCTGGCTGGGAGATGCTGAGCAGACGGAGAGTCTCTTACGGACGTTACAACTGTGGGGGCTCGTCCTCGTGATCGATGGGGTCATCTCGATGAGTTACACCGTCTTTCCGGCTCGTTCCAAATAAAAAAACGAACCTTGTCTGTCAGCGGTCGACAGTGAAGGTTCGTTCCCGAATCGTATTCGTATGGACTTGTTTGCGGGCGTCGATCGAATCCCGAATGTGGATGATGTAGCGACGTCCTTTTTTGTATCCAGAGCGCGGTGGTTTGATTCGGATTTCTTTGCCGTCTAGGACTTCAATCTCCGTTTGCATCCGCTCGCCATTCGAATCCGTCACGGTGACCGTTCGGTTCGAAACTTGCTCCTTCCGTAGTCCTTTCGCATATTCGATGTCGAAGGTATGATACGAGGAAATGGAGCGGGCACGTGATTTGAAGTGCGGCTCGTCCGTTCGTTCGTCGAGGGTGCAGTAGCAACCCGTGAACAAAAGACTCGCCGAGAGGAGTATCGAAAATAGATGTTTCACGAAAACGCTCCTTTATGTATTGGTAATTTTAGTATAAGACAAATTTTAGGTTGCGACAATCCTTCTTGAGACCGAATCGACGATGTCTATTAAAATCGAACAGGTCCATGCTATAATCGACCGAGAGAAAGGAAGCGATATACCATGCCAGTACAACCAGACCAACGCGAGATCATCGTCTCGATTCGGACGAGTTATGATTTTAAAGCGGATACCGGTCGCGCGATCCGCGTCATCGAGTTTCACGGACGCCGAACGACCTTATTCGATACATTCGAAGCGTCATCACCAAAACGGATGATCTTGATCGAGATGATCCGCGCCGTCCAATCGTTCAAGGAACCCTTCCACATCATCTTCAACGTCGAATGTAACTTCGGTTTCAAGTATTTGACGGATCAGCGGAAATGGGAAAACCGGGATGTCGGGAATACGTTCCTCGACTTGATTGAACAAGGTGGTCATACGTATGAATTACGAGACAGCTCGTTCTATGAAGGCGGAAAAGCCCTCCAAAAATGGCTCGGCAACACCTTAAAGCAAAATAGCTGAAAAAAAGGCTGATTCCATGATGGAGTCAGCCTTTATCCGTTGCATCGATTGTCTCGCTTTCGAGATATCGGTACAACGTACTTTTACTAATACCGGTCTGTTCGCGGATATCAGCGAGCGAATAGTTTTTACTTTGATACATGGCGATCGCGCGGCGGACATTTTCATCCGGCTTCCGGGGGCGACCGGTCTGCTTTCCTTGTTCTTTTGCTTTAGAGAGTCCAGCACGCGTCGACATGCTGATGACGTCACTTTGCAGCTGAACGAGATGGCGGGCCGTTTCAAGAAACGATAAGGAGGCACGCTCGCTCGTCCGAATCTGTTCGCGGAGTGACCACAGCGTCGCACCACGAGTCTCCATGTGCTCAAGCAACTCGATCAAGTGCCGCGTCGAGTCTGCTAAGATGTAGAGATGCGAGACGATGACTTCGTCTCCCGTCTGAAGTGCCTCAAGCATCTGTTCGAGTGCCGTCCGTCGTTTAGCCGAATCATGCGTCTCGATGACACGTGTCGTCACATCACTCTTGTCGGCTTCCGCTTGTTGCATAGAACAGTCTGGATCATCCGGATAGGGTCTCATGTAGAAATATTGCATGGATGGAGCTCCTTTCTGTCGATCACGATCGACGTCAGTTCCTCATCAGTATACCGTATTCTCACCTCCGTGCCGTAGAAAACCGAAAACATGCCTTTCTTCTCATGTTCGTATCGACTAATTTGTGGTAAATTGAGTGGAAGTAAGTTTCTCGGACTCATCCCGATACCATTCATTCTTTTTAAATGAGGTGCTCATCATGAACAAAGAAGATCATCAACTCGCCCGTCAGCTCTTGACGACCTATTTCATCGGTACACAATTAGCGACGGTCCATGTCGCAGGCTACGTCACGCTCGAATTCATCAATCTGTTCGATACGACAGCGCCTGAACTACGACTACGGATCGAGACGGACCGTCTGTTTTACGGCGATGTCGAGACGACACAGGATTGGGTCGTCCGCCATGCGACGAAAGAAGAGATGTTACATTTGATCGTCTCACTTCACGCGGAACGCATCACCGGTGTGCGAATCGGAAAGACGGCACCGCACTTATTCCTAACGTTTAGCAACGGACAAACGCTCGTCCTGAACGGATCGGATACATATTATGAATCGTGGGCGATCGATATCGGTCTCGCGCCACACCGAGCCGACGCGACGATCGTTGCCGTACCGGGTGACGAACTGGCCGTCTTCTCCGGAATCGGTGAACAAGTTGAAGACTAAGTGGACACGCATGGAGTGGTGCGACTGGATCATGCCGCTCGTTGCGTCACGTTACCCGAATCACTGTGCTGTTTTACTTGCCGGCAGCCATACGCGAGGGCAAGCGACCGCACAATCAGATGTCGATGTGATCATTTTTGAAGCAAGTCGAGGTCAGGCGTACCGGGAGTCGTTCATCCATGACGGTGTCCCGGTCGAAGCATTCGTCCATTCCTTTGAGACGATTGCACATTTTTTCGAGAGTGACCGGGAACGTGGTCGCCCGTCCCTGCAACGAATGATTGCTGACAGCTGGACGATCGAGGATCATCCGCGTCTTGCATCTATCCGTCAGGAAGCGGCTCACCAATTAACGGACGGACCTGTTGCGTGGACGAATTCGGAACAAGACCGCGCACGTTATTTTTTAAGTGATTTGCTCGACGATTTCGAAAGTGTGACGAACCGCGCAGAAGGTCTAGCGATTGCGTCACGTTTATATGAACAGAGTATCGAGTTTGTTCTTCGTGCCAATCGTTACTACATCGGACAAGGGAAGTGGGCGATTCGCGCTCTTGCAGAGTTTGACGAAGACTATGCCAGCCGACATACAATGGCATTCGAGTTGTATTATCAATCGGATGACCAACGAGAAGTCGTCGCGTTAATCGATGCTTATCTCGCACCATTCGGCGGGCGTTATTTTGATGGCTTTACGCTCGGTAAACGATGACAAGCATTCAAAAGGAGGCACGTTTTCGGATCAATCGACCGAAAACGTGCCTCTTTATCGTTCAGTTCTGTTTAACGCCAATGGGATGGACGAAGTAAACGATTCGGTAACTGTGTCGCCGCATTGCCGATCGCTGAATTAATTTGTGCTTGTGTCAAAAAGAGCGCATCCGTCAAATCCGCGCCTTTGACGTTACAGTCTCGCAAATCAGCCCCGAGAAAGTTTACCCCGCGCAAGCGGGTATTTGACAAGTTCGTCGCGAGCAACCACTGATTCTGAACACTGGCACCTGAAAAATCACGCCCGGGTAACTGTTTTCCGACCCAGTCACGTGGTGTCTGGTCGCGTCTTCCGCTATACTGAGCTTGAACACGTGAGGCGACCATCTCAAGGAGTGGTCGGATGGTATGACGAACAGGTATCACATCAAGTCGTTCAAATTGATCGGCTGGTAATGCCGCGTACCGGGTCAGTGCGGCAAGTGTCTCATCGAGTTGATCGTGGATGTCACGCGTGACATCGCGTTTCCCGTCGGTTATGTACCACATCATCTCAAATAAATGGACCATCTTCGGGAAAGCAGCATAGATCGCTTGGCGTCGCTTGGGCGCATCATCGCCTTGAAACGTCTGCTGTGACAGATGCTGTCCAGCACCAAAACAATCATAGACGGTACAGCCTTTGTAGCCGCTGTCACGTAACCGGTCATGGATCCGACAGCTGTAGTCCGTATCAAGATTACGACACGGTGTTGCTTCCGATTTGTCATGACCAAAATCACTGGATTTCGAAAAAGCGAGTGCTGTACAACATAAACCAAAACACTTCGTACAATCAATTTGGAACGTGGGTTCCATCGTATTCACCTCCATTATTACTATAACAAGAAAGGAGTTTGGACATGCTGCAATTTCAACTTAAGGAAAATGAGGACGGACAGGACTGGCTTCAACAACAAGTGCGTCAATACAATGTCGAGCATTCACCATTTCATGCGACGAAACGCTCCGAGGGAACACAAGCCGTCACATTACTTGCGACGCGTGACGATCAATCGATCGGCGGCATCTCAGGAGAAATGTACTGGGGCTGGTTACATATTGAATGGTTCTTCGTCGTCGAGGAGGAACGGGTAAGTGGGCTCGGTACTCAGTTACTCCGTCAACTGGAGGAATGGGCACGAGCAGCGGGTGTTCAGCGAATCCGCGTCGAGACGTTCTCGTTTCAAGCGCTTCCGTTTTATGAGCGACAGGGATTCGTCGAAGTCGGACGAATCGATGACTATCCACCAGGGATGAGCTACCATCTGCTCGTCAAACAGGTTGACTGATGAAACGGCGTCTTTTCCTCATCTTATTGTTCGGTCTCGTGCTCGGAACGCTGACGGGGATGCATCCACGTCAAGAGACCGTTTCCTTTACGGCGAAGCAAGTCGCCCAGTTATATACACAGATGACGAACACACCAGTCGAAGCGCGTGATGTCTACTTCGTCGAACGACTATCTGACCATTATGCCGTTGCGTATCTTGAAGCGAAGCACGACCGCTTGTTTTTGCTCCTGCAACAAACCGATGAGTCACAACGAATCGACCGAATCATTCGCTCAAAACAGACGAGGGAGTCGGATTGGTTTGAAGGTCGTTTGTTGACGACGGACGAAGGTCGATACCTTGTCGCCTACGGCATGAATGGTTCGAAACAAATGAAATCGATCCGGTTCGAGCCGTATAAGACGACGGCTGAAGGCGAAGCGCCGCTTCGTCCGATGCAACGTTCCTTGTCGGTAGCAGATCAGGAACGTTTCCATACCGTCCAACCGTTACCGGATGCCTTCCCGCATTCGCTCTATTTCGAGATGATCGCGACGAGCGTAGACGGAAAAGAGACGATCCAGCGCTTGACGTTACAGAATGTACGAGCGAGAAAGCCCACTCCTTTAGGGGTGGGCTGATAGCGAGTTCGGAGACGGGGTGTCTTCAGACACCGCATGTCCTCGACTGTTCTTCCTGATGAAATGCATTTATAGTAAATCTATAATGGAGTTGATTATTAGGATGAAGGAGGTGTCAAAGATGAGTCAAGTCGTCACGGTAGAAGTTCGAATCTATGCCACGCGTCGTC